>JGI24158J21664_10004634_pt1 | contig 17737 bp, 11 predicted proteins | sample Ectturendosymbi3_FD_21664 | JGI IMG/M metagenome (IMG submission 21664)
TTGGCTACAGTGCAAGCTAGTTAATCTTGCCTTTACCCATATTTTACTCAAAAAACAAGAAGGAAGTCCAGTCTGAACGAAAGTTTATAACTGTCCTGTTCTGAAAACCGCTTCAGACGTTCTGTGTGACTTATTATACGTAACAATAAGTCATTCTCAACGCCATAAAAAGAGAATTCTCATTGTGATTTATCTCAATCCTTGGCACTACACAGTTTTTCACATAGTTTCTGAGGTCGTACGCTCGTTCTTCTGTAGACTGTTTTGTTAACGGCATGGCAAAAAAACGTGAGGTGAACAAAAACAAAAACACAAATACATATTAGCACATTTGAAACTCTAAGCGGAACACCGTACCGGCAATAATTATTTTACCGGAACGGCGTTCCGGGCCGTTCCGTCTTACTTTCGCTTCTGATGTCACCTCAACAACTTTCTTCAGAAAATGGTGCTTTGAAAAAAACAAGACATATCCAATGCCAGCGCATGAACAAAACCAGTTTACAACATTTATTCAATTCTTTTCTTAATCTTCAGTTGAACTTATTTTTGCAGCACTGCGATTGTTCCATTCGCTCTTTCTATCTGTGGTTTGAAAAAACATTTCCTACCACGATCCACAACTTCTACTACACTCCGAGATGCGGTTCGCCTCCATCTAGAAGATATGCATTTTCGGGGCTGTGGTCGGTTTTTGAGTACGGTTTGGTTAAGTTTTTCAACTTTGCAAATTTTGGTTGCAATCATCATACTGTGACCACATGCACACCTGGGGTTGAAAGGTGTTGAACGGCGTTTTGAAGTTTTTAAAAGTTTTACATATCACTAATTTATTTTCAGGTAAGTTAAAACTGTGCAAACACAGAAATGTCTGGAGTTTGTCAAGGAAGTGTCAGATAAAATAGCTTTCAACGGTTTGCTACGATGTGTGTTAAACAGCTGTATTTTTCTTAGCTTCAGGAAAATATGTCAATACGCTGTAATTCTCTGAAAACGAGCTGTTACTCACCGAAATGTTGTTTTGGCTAACCATATGCTCGCAGTTGTGAAGTACCTTTTCCTCTAAAAGTAATAGAAGAAGTTTCAAAAAGGTGTGATTTTAAAAAATCAGCTCCAAATTGACAAAACTACTCGTGTTTGGAATCGCAGATGTTTTTTTTTTTATTCTGTAATTTCAGAGTTCAATTAGGTAAATTGCTGTTCATTCACATCCCAGTTTTTTCGTTACATGACTTTTGCATTTCGGCCTTTTTAAAATTGTATAAGTATAATATCTTTGTTGCAAGCATATGTTTGCAAAACAAATTGTTTAAACTTTGATGGCATTGTCAAAATCTTTACTCTAACGCAACAGATTTTTTAGAATTAGAAAGCTCTTATAACATTCCGACAAATGCTACTGGATACAAACACTTTGAGCGTACTTGGTAGCGCAACTTTCAATTCATGTTAAGTAAGCAACCATCTTTTCGAAACTGGTGTGTCGATCAACACATAGTTTTACTTAAATTAGATTGTTTAAATGTTTCCTCATATTTACATTACATGGATAGTATTTCCAAAACAAACTTTGCCCAAGTTATTCCTCTTTTCAAAAGGTATCAACTTCGATGTGTTCCTTTTCTGTGCGAATCTTTGGATGATGCAGGGACTCTGAACTGTTCGAAAGCAACACAACTGCGTTTGGTATGTGGTTATTATAATTGGTTTTGAAGATTTGGTGCTTGCAACGTGGACGTCTATATTCTGTGAGATGCGCTCGTGATCATTTATGTCTCTGATCAAGGGTTTACGAATGAGTTGATTACGTGCAGCAGTTTTGTTGTCAAGCTGGCGGTATGTCGACGACTCGTAACCAGGCATCTTCTACACTTCCAGGGACACTTGACAGGAAAAACTCGGCAATCCTTTCAGCATGGTTATATAACTCTTTTGAGTTGCTGAGCTTAAACTAAAGCACAAATCTTACGGTAATACGAAGCGCATCAATAAATTATTTCCTAAATAATTAGTTGCAATCAGTGTTTGAGATTCTGGACTGCTTCAGCTGATCATATCATTTGATCCTATGTCAACATCGCAACTCAATGCTAACTCAAAACTTGCAATTACCAAATAGTTGCACTTTCTCGAAATTCTTTTAAAAGAACACGTTGGAAAGTAACGGCCCTGACCTGCGAAAGCACATTTTGGAGTTTGTTAAAGACTTATAAATTGAAAATGTTTTTATTATTGTTAAATGTTGCGAAAATAAAACGTTAACTTCCAAGTGCCTGGTGTGACGGGACTACTCACAATTAAAAAAAGCAAAACTTTTCTTTGATTTTGTTTCACAGCTGTCTGAGTTGCTATACTTCACATTTTCATAAGAAGCAGCAATGCTCATTCGAGAGCTATAACTAGTAACTGCAAATTTCTAGGATCTAAAATCGCCAAACATTTGTTGAGCACCTATATTTGCAAAATATAAAAACGATCAATCACAAGTAACAATCGATGCTATTTTTTCAAATCTTTGGTCTCTCTTTAGACGAGAGTCTATTTAAGCAAGTCACACAACATTTAGCTACAATAGATGCTACACATTTTAGACTGCTTGCATTTCTGCTTTTATGTCCGCAGAGCTTTCAACTATCTGTGTATACCCTGAATGGCTGCAAAATAAAGGTTAACTGCATTAAACTGTTTAATTAACTTTTGCATTTCTTGTGAGAGCGCAAACTGCAGGACTTGTGGGAACCTCTGTTCAGTAAAGTGGTCGATCGCTCCGCTTATAACAGATTAAATAAGGTCTGCTCACCTTGTTTTCATAACAATAATTTATTTTACTGATGTACTGGCCATACCGTTTCTCTACCGAAACATTTTGCGCTGAGAGCTTTGCTTAACCAATAGCTTAGTTTAAACAAATTCAATACATTAACAACGAATAAGTGCAGATGTTTCATTCAAGAAACAAAATGAAGATTTCGGAAAAAAGATCATTTATCCCAGTGAAAAAGTAAAGCCAATCTGATGAGATTTTTGCAACTAGAGCTTTACAAAATGCGATTTCTTCACAGCAAAATTTAGCAAAGTTTATTTTGATGTCAGGAGGGCCGGAAGACCGCGTGACGGCCGGGAATAATTTTACTATCATCAATCGACCCGGGTCAGGTTGTGTTAAGTTTCTATTATTATGTTTCATCATGATTATATTTCATCATGTCTCTTTTCATTATACGTATGGCCCATGGACACGAGAACATCTGCGGAAAGTTCTTACACAACGCAGTTGCGAGCACAAGTAACTGCACACACACAGTAAGAACACATCAATTGCCCTTTTTGTGGCTTCGGTGATCGCCGGAGCAGAGATTTGTTTAGAGTGCTGAAGAGATCGCCCAAGTTCGACGAAGTTGTTCCAATTGGACCGGACTCCGACAAAAGATTGCATCGGCATTGGGTAGTTTCCCTGCTACAGTCCTTGTACCGACCGCTTGGCCAGACTGAAGCAAGTTCCACTTTGTAAGGTCTCGGTGCGACCCGGCCGAGATTCGAACCACGACCTACCGGACACGAAGCGAGCTCTAACCACTAGGCCACACGTCCGGCATCAATTGTCATTCGGCAATTTCCATCATATTCACCATGGTTACACTGACAACAAGCAACACCATATCACTGACCCTGAGCAAATATTGACGTCAACACGTTTGCTTTTGGCTCTGAACGCAGGCTGAGTTATTTGCTTTTCATCTTCGGATAAATTTTTCTCAAGCTTTAAACAGTTATTTTTCGCAATAGTCACAATTCCCTGAAGGGCATCGCCGGCTGCATTATACAGATGAAGTCAATGTTTACTAAGCTGCGACACAACGTAATTTACCCGTAAATTACCCCAATCATTTTTCACTATAACATTTTTCAGTTCACTGCAAATACCAAGGCAAGAAAATTATAAATAATTCTCGAGAAGCAGATAAATGTAACTAAATAACAAACATATATTATTAATTTGAATTTTGATATCTCTTGGATTTTTCGTCAAAGAAGGTTCAAATCTCAAAAACTCTTTCAAAAAAGTTTTTTTATAAAAATGATAAATTCAAAACTCCACATTTTTAGTTGGATATTTGTCTGACAGTTCACGTGACAGCAATTCCTTTCTCTGTGATAAGTTTTATTATCCTTACTAAGGGTATGGGTTAACCAAGGTATCGGACATGCATTCAATTGTTTTGCAAAATCAGCCTAAGGGTGATGATAAGCGAGCGTCAACCTCGGCATTAGTCGTTCCATATGGCAATCTATATGGCGACTGTCGCTGCTTATGCTTTCGAGAATGAACAGTACAAAGCTGTTGTGGAAAATTAATTTGCGGCATTCCTCTCTTAGCCCAAACCACAGTATTGATCAACCTTATGTGTTGATTACGAATGTATAAATGGAGCTAAGTGGTTATTGTTGTGGACAGGTTTTTTAAGGTTTAACCATGCTGACCACACAAACATTTTGAGAGACCGAAACCGTTTTGTCTGAATACAGAGATGGTCAAAAAGCAAGAGTTTAGTGTATTTCGATGGTGGTGGCAAAGCAAGTTTCTACTGCATTTTGAGAAACCCTTGGAAAAATTTGAGAGACCGTTTCGGTCTCATAAAACACCTTTAAGAAACACTCGTTGAGGAAGAATTGTGCTCTTCTCTTATTGTTTGCGCCCGGATGTAGGTCATGCTGTGATGCAACACAATAAGTGTAGGAGCTGGCAATTTTTTGGGGCGCAAAGGTTATTTTGCTCAAATTTCTTCAAATTTTCCCTAAAAACGTTATGCGATAAACTTTCCCTCTACGAGGTTTCTAAAACTACTGCTATGTTATGTTTTCTCTACCATGTTGCCATATATATTTAACCTCTCAGCGGGCATCAATATTCTGCATTAAATTCAACTACCACAAAAGTATATAATCAAATACGTGAACAATGCATAAACTTATAAAGCTAACCATACCTAGGATCCACTTAAGTTCTAAGCATGTTAGATATGTAGTACATGTAAACCTGAGCAGATCGTCTAATCACCTAACATAGGTTATGCCAGTGATCTAAGGCAGACATGAAAAAGTATTTAAGCACAAGTCAAGAAAGACAATATCCAAAAACATAACTTCATATACCTACAACTACATGTCTCCTTTGATAAAGACCAAACAAAAGCTTCGGTTTAATTTGAAGATTCCACTAGTTCTACAAATCTCAAAGGTTACAAAATATAACATTAAAGCATGCACTGATCCGAAAATGTGCAGCATGAGTAATCAACCGAAAGTAACAATGCAGCCTTCATGAAATCGCAGTGTAAGATTAAGAAATCATCTGCCAAAAGTTTGCCAAATACCAATTTAACGGCGAACAATAGACCGAAATGTGCAATATGAAAATTTGTGCAGTATAAAAAATGAAATGTGCAGTACAAAAAAGTACGCTTGCAAGAAAATTGTCATAAGTCAGCTGGCTCAGTACAAGGAGCATCTGCCTCACGGTTCTGAGGTTTGGAGTTCCATCCACAATCCAGCTGTTGCTGTCAGCAAGGAATCTCACAGCTAGCCGAGGTAGGCCTAAAGCTGCTTCCTGCTTTGAAAACATATACATGTGGCATGTATCATATTATTTACATGTATAGACTGCCGTGAGTCTCACAACACTGTCTTTTCAACTGCATATGTATGCAACAAGTTGTATGGCAAAATTTGCTTATCTAAAAATTTGCTTATCACTGTACTTAAAAATAGGACTCTACTCATTTCAGTAAGTGCCCTACGCTACATTATACACTATTCCCTACAGCAGTCTTTTTCAACCTCTTTGCTGCAGCGGAACCTTCCACATATTTTTGTGTTGCTCATGGAGCTCTATGCAATGATCCAAGTGTCTATCCTACTTTCCGTAATAAACAAATTTCGTCCCAGGCAATTTCGGTCTGTTTCGACGGAACCTGTGGGAGCCACTCGCGGGACCTCGGGGTTCACTGCCCTACAGTGTACAATTGATAAAGCACATAAAAGAAATTCCATAATTACATCATTTTTGTCCAAACTTTCAAGTGAGTCAGTTACTCATGAATTATCACAAACCAAAGCATTAAAATACTAAAACGTTTGTTGATTTTATATATATATCATGTGTTTTCTATGAAATAACAAACTTATATTTATAGCCTACACTCAATAACAAAAAAGTATAATTTCATTATTATTGTCAAAAAATGTCGAAACTTCTGTGTTCAAATTTTTTGAGATTTTTCCCAAATTTTTGACAAATCAAAACTTTTGAGGGTGCGCTTGCACCCCCGGTATCCCCAGCTCCTACACCACTGTTTAACTCCGACGACCACGCTGTTATTGTCTGTCTTTGTTCTGAGACCAGATCGGGTGTTCGGGAAATCGTGTGCGTGAGGATTACCCTTCATAAATTGAGTTGCCTGGTGCGCATAGCCGTTCTTTGCCAGCAGTGTGCTGCTTTCACTACGTGGCGCGAGTGTATGTAGGTGTTGCCCTTGTTCGCCGTTGCGTAGTGCTTGAACTTGCCGCCCCTAGGGTTTAGCCTACTTGTTGGCCGTGTTCTCTTCATGGCTTTTAACCTGCGTTCTCTGTGCACTCGTTTGATAAAATAGCATTTCTCCACGAGATGTGGACAGCGGAGGTTCAAGTCTAGATTGAGCTGCGTTTGAGAGCTGAACCAGATAAGAATTCTGCTGGCTGTTTCGTTAGCTGAGGCTAGTTGGATTTTCTAAACGTGGTAAGGTCCTAATGCAACCCTGTACGCAGGTAGCTATCTTTGAACCCCCCGAAACGCTCGATACTTCCATCAGGTTCTGTCAGCTATTAATTTTGCAATTGATTGCCACCAAATCAAAATTTTTTTTAAATTTGTTTGAACTCTCTGGTTTATTTAAAACTAGTTCAATAATCGTGCTTCAAATTTACTGACAGGAGAATCTGAGGAATGCGAATATGTGGGAAAAATTCCATGTTGGTCAAATGCCGATTATCCCAAATAATAGCTATTGGAAACTGCTCGATTTATCGGACCTTGATCTCACAGTTGAAAATGTAACAACAAGACATCTACTTGGTTTGGAAACAATCAACTTAACTGGTGAGGAACGTTTTGTGGAACACATTTTTGCAATTGAGACTTGTAAATTTCAAAGCGAAACTTTTCTTAATCTTTCAAATACATCACTTTGTATTTCTTCCATAAGCAAGAGCTTCTCACGCTATGTTTACTACAACTTCGTGCAGGTAACTTGTTGACATCCGTGCCAGTTAAGCGACTTCCAGAAAGTTTAAAAAACCTTGTTTTGAAGAGAAACAAAATTTCATTTTTTCCTTCGACAAAGGAGGTGACCAAATTCCTTCCACTTCTGGAGTTGATCGATCTTCGTCAAAACAGTTTCACGTAAGTACAGTAGTTCCAAGCAGTTCCCAACAGATTAAAAAATATCAGTAATTTGCTACGGGCCTCCGTCCGTCGCTGTTGAGGCCTAAGAGAAAGTCTAATCGTTTCGGAGCGAAAGTTTATGAATTATAAGACTGCACTTTCTTGTTTTTGAAGGATACATCAGTCAATTTTAGCCCAGTGAAGTTTTGCCTAGCGGACTTCCAATTTTTACATTCAAATCATCCCAGTCTGAGATACACTGCGGTTGAAATCAAATTGCTTTCCTGGCACGTGGAGAACTGTATCTGTTCCGACACACATATTATGTAGTTTTCGTCAATACCGTAGGTCACAAAACCACTAAGAAGTTGAAAACACAAATACTGGCGTTTTATTCACCTAGGTATTTTTCATTCCATGGCTTTGAACTCATGTACGTAACTTCCATTTTGACCCCATTTTTCTACGACGAGAGATTGTTTTAGCTATTTTTTATACTTCTGATTTGAGTAATTGTGACTAAAACGCTTCTTGTCAGCAACCTGCCGAAAAGGAATTTAACAGAACATTGCTGAAATGTAAATTAACCCAGCCCAGTAACATAATTACGTGAAATTAGATAACGACGCCTTTTAATCATTAGTAGAGGTTTGAGCTTTCACAGTTGCATGCATTGATTTTCTAAATGTTGTCTTAAAATTTTGTCACTGGGTAAAATCCCTGAAAATCCCGGCAAAAATGGTGCCCACAACGTTGTTTGACTTCAAAAAATGGCGCCCGATTTTTGCAGAAAAACACAATTAAAAACTTTTTTCGGAGGTCACACCAAAAACAGGTATTCATGTTCCTTGTGGGAGAAAATTTATGGGCAAAAGGCGCACAAAAACTTTTCGGGTAAGTTTGGGGAAATTCGGGCAAAAATCCTTCGCACCCCCAAAATTTGCCTGCTCCTGATGCGGAACGACCTGGCTTTGTGTGGGGAATTGAAACTTTGATTGATTGACCTCGGAAATTGTTCACGACGTCACCTCGCCAGACGATTCGGCCAAAGACATATGTACCTGGTCGAACCGAGACCAGGCGCTTTTATATTTCGACTTTTGCTTGGTACTTTCATTCGATGGTGTCCCCTTGAACTTTGTCTCTTTTCCATGTTGTTGTACCACGTTACCACTACACTCCTACACTTATGGTGTGGTGTATAAACATTTATCGCAACACTAAACTCGAATTGGCAAAAGGTCATGCTTTCCTTCTGTCTGCTCCTGTCTGTAACGTGAAAATATGTTCCTTTCTGAAAAATTAACCAGTATCATTTGCACATCGACACAGATTAAATCAGGTTTCGATAGCAATTGTTGATGGTCTCGGCATTGAAAGCATTCGGTTAATAATTTACGGTTGACCAGTACCAGGAAGTGAAAGTATCTAAAAACTCTTCGTAATGAATTTAAAGCTTTCACGTATTCCAGATTTAAAACGAGAATATCGTTACCAAGTGCTCAAACAGTGACAGCTAGTTCTTCTTTTTCATCATATGAGCAGCTCTTTCAATCCACTCATAGGCCGTACTTGATTTCAGGGCAGGCGTTGAGCAGCCATTCGGTTGCCTTGTCATCCAGAATTGCCAGGTCATGCACTCCATAGGGAGGTCGATGGATTGGACAGTGAAGGACAACATGCTCAGTGGTCTGTTCTTTTGCGACACACTCACAAGCCGCAGAAAGGGACATACCCTGTTAGGGCAAGCACGAGAGGAAACGTCTGCCAGCGGTGCGGAGACTAAGCTGGACTCATGAATAAGCTAGACTCATGCTGTAGTTCTCAGCTATAGTTCATGCCTTCGCAATGATATCAAAATATTGCATTATCCATGTAGCCTCCTCTTTATCATCGTGCGGGATTGGGGAAAAGAATCTAACTTCACATTTTTTAAACTTGTGGGGAAAGTGAAAGGTAGTTGCAAAACATCTTAGCATTTTCATACAATCAAATGAGTTTTGCTAAAGGGTTTTGTCACAGTCTTCCATTCAGGAATTCAGTCAATTCATAACCCTCTTCAATCCGTGTCAAGTCAGACTAATTTAAATGCTTATCGAGTCAAGTCAAGTCACTGACAATTTCAGGTCGTTCCGAATTCAATTCAGGACTCACATTGGAATGGAGTCCAGTTTCCACGGAAACGGACTTTCCCTCATCTTGGGTTTGGAGTTTCTTTATTGGACTCTCTAACTTGGTCTCGATCTCGAGTACTTCACAGCGTGTTGGCTTTGGATTTTAACTAGAGTTTCACTGTTAGTGCGCGTACGAAATTAGTTTGAACATGCAGTATAATTGGGAGCTTGTGAACTGCCCAGCAACTGTAAATGCTGCTGCTTTTTCTATATAAAAGTGAACTGACCGACATCGTTAACAGCGCTTGAATTAAGTCAACAATGTCTGTAGCTCCTCAGCTCTTTTTTTATTGAAGCAAGCAAGGCTAAAACAGACATAGGTGGATATACAGACTTTTTCCGTGATCTTGAGCATAGTAACATGCTTTTTTAGTGGAGTAGAAGAGAATTACTATCAAGCGCAATTTACAAAAGTGCAACGTCTCATGCCAAATGTTTTAATCAAATGCATAAATCTGTGCATGTTTGATATGCTATCTGTTAGCAAGTCTTGTTGCTGCAGTCTGAATTACATTGCTTTGTCTACCAAAAGTATCCTACATCAAAATATTGGAAAGGTCAACAGGATTTTTTGACTGTTTTCAACATCAAACACTTTTTCAAAAGCATAACTGGCAGATGTCAAAAGTGACCAAATGAAACCAAGCTTATTTTCCCGAAATGAGTTCTGATTTGTTGTATTTTTAGCAACCGAATATCTGCATATTTTCTAAAATCACAATCTCCTTTAACGCTACAAAGAGATTAGAACCAAGTGGTCACTATATGAATTACACTGGAAACTCTCCACATGCTTTGAATCACTGAAGTAAGAGGCTGGAGCAGTATAGCAACTCGAAAGGCGATGCACTAAAACAACATAAGTGCTAGCAAGCATGTTGCTAAAAACGCGTGGTTCTAAACATTTTTTGCAAAAATTAATTTTATTCATCACTTTAAAAAATTAGTTGTAAGTAAATTTGTGCAGTCTTGTGTATTTTTAGCTTTTCTGGATGTCAAATCGACTACTCGTTTGCTGCTACATGCTTATGTAAGAGGTACAGTATAGCTGCTAAAATTTTACTTTACAGCGACTTAACGAGCTGCCAGAAAATCGTTTTCAAAAATTTGCAACACAGGCTTTTTGTATCACTGCTGTCACTGATATAAATTATGCTACATTTTCAGCAATGCTCAAAGCTAATTCTTTTGCCTCATCGCAAGGATTTGTATGACTTTTCTTGCCTCATCAAGCTACTTAAATTTGTCTGATAAAACGATGCTGTATAAACCTCCACACACCAACCGCAGAGAAAGATCTCGCAATCGCATACATTGGAATAATTTTGAGTAATAAATCAGAAATCTGAACTAGACTTTCAATAAAAATACATTAACATGAAACGTTCAGGTACTCTTGTTGAAAAATGACGAGAGATATAAATATTGCTTCAGATATACAAAACATATTCATGTTTCTTGAGTTGGCCGCTGTTTGTGATTTTTCAGTCATTTAATTTCTCATCGGTTTTTAACACATTTACCTGAATGTTTTCATGCATTAAACTAAAACATTTAGATGCACTTTATGAAAACCGATGACAAATACCGTTTCATGACGGGGAAACATTTTTATGTTCCTTGAGTTTCCGGTTGTGAGTGGTTTTATGTCATTTAATGCCCGTGGCCGCAACGATTTTCCTACCTCACTCGTTTCATCATATTTATGGCTTACTTAGTTTTCCCAAGATAATTTAGTTAAAATTGCGAGTGTTGGTTTCACATTATATAAACAAATACCATGTATGTATTAGAACGGGTGTTTTCTAACTGTCATGTTAAAGCTTAGCAAACAATTTATGTAAATGGAATCGGACTTGAACTCATGTAAGACAGTTAACGATGGGACTCGGACTCAGATTCTTGAGTCTTTGAGACTCGCTTTTTAGAGTCGGAGTCAATGGATTTTCAGATCGAATAATTTTCGAGTCATGAACAATATCTTTCTGAGTATCGTAGAAGTTTGCCTCTGGCTGAGTCACAAGTTAAAACATCGGATATTCTGGTACTCAGTGAGAAAGATAAGACATCTATTCGTGGGCCTATCACGTGGTCGAAATAAAAATAAAAATTGGAGCAATGACCCAGATCTGCTGTGAGTGCGAGAATTAATTATTGTTTTACAGGTCTTTGGGGCAGAACGACATTGAGCTGTTTCCGCTGATCAAACGAATCGACATGACGCACAATAAGTTCCTATGTGACTGCGATATCCATGCTTTTGTGACGTGGATTCAAACCAACGCTAAGAAAGATGTCCAACGAAACAACAGTACACAGGTACACAACTGTGATGAGTTGCATCAACCATCTACAGTATGAAATAGTTTGCTTTAGTGGAATTGCTGTGCATTATCTTTAGGTTTCAAACAACTTCCGTGGTTAGGCAACAGAAAGTTTCTTGGATTTTTTTGTTTATAGTAGAAAATTTGATTAAGGCCCATTAGGAACTTCAATACAAATTAACAACTTTAGCCAAAGCAACTATAATAATTGTCAGAATGTGGTTCAGGTTAAATACTGATATTTGGTGCTACCTTGCGTTGAGATCAAAATGTGTGAAATCTAATTGGCAAAATAGCCTATGTGATTTATAAAAGGCAAATCTTGGTTGCGACAGGATGATAGAAAAATAAATTCCTCTGTGTTAGAACCTGCCACTGAGAATGCAAGAAACAACAAAACCAGTAGCGTAGCCAGCTCAATTTTTTTTGGGGAAAAATTTTTTATTTTAGGCGAGCAACAGTAATTTTTTTGGGACACCGCTGTGGGGAATGAGTACTGGGTAGCCACTGCAGGGAAGGCTCATGAACCACTATGGAGAAAATCTGGGAACGACGATGGAGACGTAGCACAATCTTTATTCTTCAAACGGAAAACGAACTAACAGGCTCGAGATATTTCGAAACACAGCGATTTGATAGCATAACACCGGTTCTCGCAACGACATCTCGAACTGGGATTCATACAAGACAGACACACATGTTGACTCTCATGGCGTTCAAACATTCTGTTGCTCTTTTCGCGTCTCTCTTCACTCGCTTGTTCTGTGTCTTTTCGCGCGAGTGGAAAAATGTGTTTTAAGAGAGCGCATCGCGCCGCCGCGTTTGTTGCTTTCGATAATTACATTCCGCGCTTTGATTAGGTTGCGTGCCTAAGCAAGGTCCGCTACACAGCCTCTAAAAGCACAAAATGACTACATATTCTAAAAATTGGGGTGGCTCCCAGGGATGTAGTGCTAAGAAAAGAGGTGTGGGAACGCCGTTCCCACCCTACGACAGACTTGATTTAGGTTAAAGTCTAACTGTAACACCAAACATTGCTCAGATGCCCTCACACGCAAAACATCTCCTTAGTTTTCGCAATACGCTACATGTAGAAATTGAAATTAAAAATCTAAATCTTAAAGCAACTTTACTATGTGCCAGAAGGTGTGGGAACGCGTTCCCAAGCCAAAAAAAGGTGTGAGAACGCTGTTCCCACGCGTTCCCACCCCACTACACCCCTGGTGGCTCCCCTTGCTACGCCTATCAACAAAACGTTGACACTATGAAGCCGTTGCACCATCTTTTTAACAGAATCTTGTTTGCCATAACCCGCCGAGTCTGCGTGGAATCCATTTCAAAGATTTGGAAATGGCGGACTATTGTCCTACAGTGAATATTCCTTTACTTTCATCGACTCTATCCGCTGGCTTGCTTCTTTTATTTGCGGTCATGTTTCTTGTCAACTTATATCTTCACAAGGTTTGTACATAAAACCATCACTGCTGTAATAAACACGATTTCAGAAGCATAAGAATGTTTTAAAACTGGAAGAAAAGGCAAACAAGTTTAATATGCTTATAACGAAAAGTTTGTCGGAAAGAATATTACTAATTTGCATCATGTGGGTTATAAATGTCTGGTTAACAAACATTTTGCTGAAAATGAAGTTCGCCTTTGGAAACCTGCTTTTGACACCAGTGGGCGTACGAAGGGATATTTTCATGTGGGCGGAAATCGTTTGTCCTGAAATATTCGTCACTGTCCCGATTTCTAATTTTTTCATGCAGAGTGCATCTACATCGCTTGAATTTTGGCTGAACCTTTTAAATTCGTCAGAAAAGAAAATAAACAGCAGGAAGTGCCGCTACCACTACATCCGAATTTCCTCGTTTCATTCGCAGTGACTACTACTTTGTCTAACATGTTTTTTCCCGGAAAAAACACATTGTTGGTTTTTAAACTTCACGACCACTCTCCTTAAACAAAACTTTAATCAGGCTCTACTGGCTTTAAAAACATAAAAACACTTTAAAAATTTGCCAACGCAACTATCGAAACGTTGGCAAGTTTTTAACCATTTTTGTGTTTTACCGCCAGTAGAGTCCGATTAAAGTTTTGTTTATCGAAGTCCTGGCGTCTGACCGTTTTCCTTGTTTTCCGGATTATGACAATTGTTTCAGCGACAGGTGGACTGTTCCTACCGACTCTTACTCCTCATTTTCTACATCTATGAATTAACATTATTATTCATGAACAATAAGTTGTGATAATACGGATATTTTGCCACGTTCGTGAAAATGCTCATAAGCTCAAGATTTCACGTATCATGATTTGTAACAGCTTTAGCGCAACTTTTTCTTTTATTACCATGTATCGATTACAAGAGGCGGAAATCCAAAAAACGACAAGATATTGTGCAAGGATTCCGTGAATTGCTGGAGAAAGAAATTTATGAACAAAGTCATGAAACAGAAAATGGTGGAGTGCCAGATTATAATCAGTACAAGTTTGACGCTTTTGTATCGTACCGATGTGGCGGTAAAGACGAAGATTTTGTTTACAAAATGTTAGAGGTAACGTTTTTAATCTATTGAGAACAACGCCTTTGCTAAGCTCTTTTGCTTCTTTAACTTGAGTCAAAATTTTTAGAAAAATTAAAGAACGTTAGATTTAATAAAAACTGTATTGAGAATATAACCAGCTAGACATGTTGTAACAAACTTTTCATTCTACTTTTAACGCAGTTCAATAAGCAGATTTATAGTGGTTGAATAAAAGATAACAAAACATTTCACTTTCTTTATCAGGAAAACACTTAGAAGCACAAAGTTGGAACCTTTGTCCTGTTTAAACAAACTTTTGATGGAGTAGTTTTGACTTCCTGTTTATCGTCATTGAGTGTTAAGATACGACTAAGTCCGTCAACTCCTTTTATTTGATCACTACATTATAAAAATTCTCGTTTGACGCGTTTCATTTGATAATAAAATATTAGGAGATATTTGTGGTTTCGTAGCTTTCTCGTATTTTCTTCGATGTGACTCTAAAACTGCATGGCTTGAAAGGTGTGCTTGGTTTTAGTGCTTCGCGCACATACTGGTATGGTTTCTGTGTGGTTATTCGTTTCAGGCATACTGGGTATCATAAAAACAGAGGCCGCTGGCGATAGTTAGCAACAGAATAGGTATCTAAAAACAATTCAATTGGTTCAATCGGGTCAATATTTCAGAAGCTATAGATTGCTAATGGACTTAATGAATAAAAAAGATTGTCCTTATATCAATATGAAAATTTCATCAATTTAAGATGAAAACAAGGTTGACTAAAAGTTTGCAGAGAAATAAAGAGATGAGAGCTCAGGCGGGACAAAATGAAAAATTATAATAGATTTATAACCTGCTCCGACTTAAAATGTTTTTCAAATTAATCTATTCAAAAACAAAGCATTTCGGTTAAAGGTTTCAAAATAAAGATACATTTGGTGTATGCAACTTTGAAATCAAGTCAACCTTCGTAAGAAGAATCGCTTTTGCAATACTTTCCATGTTGGATATCAACTGAAAGGTTTCCTGAGATGACTAGTCTAGATCCAGTCAATATTCACGTTTCCGAAATTTAGATCACGTCATTCATGACATAGCATGGAAGCAAAGGCAAAAAGTAAAATAAACAGCTGGAAAAGACACCACAAGACTCAGCTTTTCTTGCCAGGAAATGTTGTTTCCTGGTGGAGTTGTCAACCTAAGTTTTACTTGTTTTGTAATTAGCGTTTTCTACAGCGTTTTTTATTCTTTTACTGCAAGGAATTAGAAGATTGTCGGGAGCGTAAACTATGTCTTCACGAACGAGACTTCCTACCTGGTCGAGGAATTGCCAGCAATATTGTCGAAGCGATCGTTGCTTCACGTAAAGTAATTTTGGTGATTTCTCGCAAGTACGCGACGAGCAGCTGGTGTCAATACGAGGTTCAAGTCGCCCTTGCCCAGTTGCATAAGCGGAGGAGTGGGAGGCTTCTGGTGCCTGTGCTACTTGAGGTAAGCTTTTGCAGGAAAATAAGTTTTCCTTATGTGTTACACAGTTATCAAAATACGTTTCTAAACCGTTTTCCTCATGTTTTTGAGATTGAGCTTAACAAACGTTTTGTCTTTCTAATTGTATTGGATGCATACTTTTTCCACTAGGATGATTTGCAATTGCGAATCAAGGCGACACAACCAAAAGACCAGAAGCCCGAATCGGGATTATTGGCAAAAATCCTCAGCAGCTGTTTTAAATGTCTAACGCTTCTGTATTTGTAAAATTTATCCAAATGATGCTACGTTGCCTAACAGGGTCAAAACCCTCTTTCATAAAGTTGAATTCTGCCGATAATGCTGTGGAACGTGCACATGCTGTTGAGACAGAACAAACGAAGTATCAAGTAAAGAACTTTGAATAAGATTACTACCTTGAATACAGCCTGGTTGCAACTTGGCTTCGCGTATAACCCTTTTGGAATGTTTGGCAGCGCATAAAAATTGAGCTGCAAGAAGTTTTAATTTTTTGTTTACCTTCCAGCTTCCAGCATAATTCACCTGAGGTCACAAAAAGTTGGTTATTATTTTCGGCTGAAGAAAACTTTTCATTGTTTATGAAGATTTAGCTTGCAAACTGTGGCCATTAGCGCTCTATGCCGGAAGCTTTCTTCTTACATGCAAGGAAGATGTACTGTTCGCAGTGATAAACTTCGAAGATTGCGCACAACCTAAAAACACATTTAAGGATACTTTGAATCGTGTCTTGAAGAAGATCCGGCATCGAGTGATGGTTGAGTAGGTCGTTATTACAGTAACACAAAAAACGTCAGGTTATTGACATTTGCCAGTAAAACTATTCTGAAGCGTCAAACTTCTTTGAACATGAAGCATAGGTTTTTCTGTCAGGATAATCCTCAATAAAACTTTTCTCAATTTCCAGGATGTGACGAAGGACACAGAGCTCGCCGGTAGCGTCAGCACCATTCTTTCCGCCATTACAGGATTGCCTGTCCCAAACCCTGAACAAAGAGCCCGAGCCTGGAGGGGCTTTTGGAACAAACTAGATGAAGCACTGAAATAACTGGCAGAAATTAGATAAAAACACCATTTGCTTTTTTTAAGGAAATCTAAGATTTCTTTGTAAAACACGACAGTAAAACGTCGATGAGACAAACGATTGTTGGACTTTTGCATATTTTGGTTGTTAATATGAAACTCACAAGTTTCAGACATGTTGTAACAAATTCCTTTCACTTTTAAAAAGTAATTGCAAAAGGATATTATTTTAGAGTGACGAAACATGCCATTTGAGGATGAACAAGCAAAACTTGTCAGAAGCTATGAATACCTCTTGTACGATTCATGCTTTGTAACTCTGTGGTAAAGTGTGCATAGCCCAAACTCTCACAATCCAAATGTAAAAGCGAGCAATCCGATTTGGTAAAATTGCAGCCCTTTAAGAGCTTTCGTGTCTGCTTCAGTTTCTTCAAAAACCCATGCCAAAATCATTCCTTCAAAATTATGGCTTTCAGTGTGTGAGATCTAACGCAGATGACATGTGCGTTGAAAACGTTACATTGTGCATGCAAGAAGCATGGGAAAATATTCTGTGAGGCATTGGCATTTATATTCAACGATGCTGTGCGATTAGCCTCTGAAAAGGTGACGTAGTCGAATCAATGAGCACATTTTTATATAGGAAATTGATTTCGCGTAAATGATTTTTGTGTGGCCTGGTGTTGTCTAGCCATTAATCTTCGTCTTGTTGCACTCTGGTTGAAGTCAGCCAGGAGTGATAGCGTCGTGTCCTTAGCAAGGCCG
>JGI24158J21664_10004635_pt1 | contig 17736 bp, 8 predicted proteins | sample Ectturendosymbi3_FD_21664 | JGI IMG/M metagenome (IMG submission 21664)
AAGGACACCACACAACGTTGCTGCTGTCAGAGACTCTGTTGTCCACAGCCCAAGCAAGTCTGTGCGTCGGCGAAGTCAGGAGCTTAGAATCAACACCGAGCGATGTGTCCAGGTGCTTGGGAAGTTCTGGACAGCACTTGGTCGACGGAGAGGGTCGTCAGGGCCCTCCAGTGGTTCCAGCAGGATGGTGCCATCCCCCACACCTCAAACGAATCACTGGCATGGCTACAGCTGCGTTTCCCTGACCGACTGATCAACAGCAGGTGTGACCCGCAGTGGTCGCCGCATTCACCGGAGTTGAACCCTCCAGATTTTGATATGTGGGGATACCTTAAGGACAGAGTGTATGGCAACAACACCCTAACTATCCCTGACCTGAAGGCAGCAATCACAGCAGCAATAAGAGCGATCCCAAGGGAGGAATGCGAGAGGATCCAAATGTTCTTGCAGCGCCGGGGATCTCATTTGGAGCACATTTTTTTAGCACAAGTGAAACAAAGAGTTTTTGTAGTACAAACTTGCAACTTTGGAGATGTCTGCTACACAGGGTTAACCTAATGTAGCTGACGTTTTGTGTCAATCTAAATAAAATTTTGGAAGTTATTGGATTTTTGGTGATGACCGTTTTTTTTTGTGTCACCCTGTAAAATTTTCAAAATTCTCACCAAAAGAAATGTAACGCTGAAATAGACCAGGGGTGGCCAACAGGTCGATCACATTGACTGGTTGATCGCCGATTGTCAATTGTTCGATCGCGCCTGATTTTGCATTGAATTGACAAGATACCTAAAAGGAAAATTTTTCAATCAATGTTCCGGAAAGTTCTTAAAATTATCCATCAATTTTAGTTGGTCACGTATATTCTTTGGAGCCTCTTGCAACGGCTGACCATAGACTCGGTAGCAGGGCTGTCACAAATGCAACTCCGAAAATCCCTAGAACAGTGCCACAAAATCCCTAAACCTGCGGTGGTGCAGCAAAAAATCGGAGTGCCATGATAAATGTTAAAAATAGAACCAATATGATTTGCAAAATAAAGTGAAATAGTTCATTTTACACATTTTCATACTTTTCCGAAAATCCCCAAATCCCTAAAAAATCCCTAAAAGGGTCAAAATCTCCAATCTAGGGACAAACTCCCTAAAAGTGAGAGCACTGCTCGGAAGATGCCACGAAGGTATTGTAATATGTTTTCTATTATTGCGTGGCAATCATGATTTAGCCGAAACAGATACTTTGCCTTCTGTCTTTGCATCAAAGGCGATGGTACACTGCATTTGCCTATATTCAAGTTTGGCATATTGTATTTGCGACTTTATTACCGACCGGTCGATCGCGAATTATCAAGAAATTTTCGAATCGATCCGAGTCGAAGACAAGTTGGCCACCCATGATATAAACTATTACCCTACACAATACGCATATATGCCACTCAGCACAACAAACATTCAAAGCAGCACACCAGCAATACAAGAGCAGCTTACTACTTCGCCGGAAAGAAAAAATATTTACGATAAAGTAACACGAATTATCATCGATTGTGATGAGTGTGGCACATACTGACAAAATCATTTAAATTTTTTGTGAATATAAAAACCATAGCAAAGGAAACACTGCCACCATCATTTGTGACATCTTGAATCACTCTCAAGGTGATTTAGTTATATAAATCAAACCAATATCCGGATCCTGTCCTGATCCCATTTTTTTCAAAAATAAGTATCCAAATCCAATCCTGATCCGAAAAAATCGCAAGTAATCTGCAGGATATCCAATCCTGATCCTGTCCATTCCCCAGTGGCGTAGCTAAAGGGGGACGGGGGGCGTTTCGCCCTTGGCGGCACTGTGTCTGTGGGCTATGCTGTAGGATATAAAGCTTCAAAGACTGTATTGAAATAAAAGTGTTTTTAATGTCGGGACGCTACTTGCAGTTGAAGGACGCTTTTGATTTTGAATAATTTTAACTATGGCATGTGTATTTAAGCGATTGGTTCTTAGCCAAACAATAAATAATCGTGTATCAGGGATGTTGTGTCAATAGGCTTTTTGTTACATGAAGCAGCAACGCGGTTCTTAACACGGTTATCAACTCACTTGTTGTCAAATTTTACTGATTTATTACACGGTTAATTGACCGGGTGATGGGTCGTTGTTGACGTTTGATCATAGTCCTTATATGACGTTATAGAACTTAGTAGGAATATGGTGGATGACTGTGGGTAAACGTGTGGCTGTGGTGAGCTCTAAGCTTTTGTAAGTGGTCTTAAGCTTTGTACCTGCGAGTGAAAGCGCATTGTTAGGTCTAAAAACATTTCTGTGTAAATCTAATGAATGTGTAGTTGGATTTGTGCTCGTCAAAATAGATTTCCATGTGTGTGGATAAATATAATCTAGCTCAGTATTCTTCACCAAGGGTTCCGTGGAACCCTAGTATTCCGCTAAACATGCAGTGGGGTTACGTGAGTTTTAAGGGTTCCGTGAGGGTTTCTCGTTTTTTTAGGGGAAATGATTTCTTGCGTCAGTATGTTGATGCGTCATTATGAAAATTTTAGATAGATNACTGTGCTGCATTCAGATTCCAAGTACGCCAGTTAGTTGTANAGGAGGTTGAGTGCAGTTAAGAGCCGAAAAAGAAATATTGATAGTTGTTGCGATAGTAGCGTCGCTTGTTGTTCATTGTTGTGCAATTAAGAAGAACGCTATTGTTGCATCACACTTATACGATGTTGCTGATGTACAGTTCACAGTAGAGAAAGAAGGTCCCCTTGAACTTTTGCAGCTTATTCAAATGTATAACCTTGGGAACTCTGTTCCAAATATAGTAATAATGCTGCGGAATTTCCACACAATTGCCGTTAGTGTTGCTACCTGTGAGAGGAGCTTTTCAAAACTAAAACTGATCAAGAATTACTCAAGATCTAGTATGAGCACCTTGCGGTTGAGAAATCTTGCCACACTGTCTATGGAGCAACAATTGACAGATAATATAAATTTTGACATTGCCGTTGAAAAATTTGCCAACAAAAAGGCAAGAAAAGCTACTGTGTAGAAAATTGTAGTTTTCATTTCAGAAACAAAGACAGTCCAAATTTTTTACACTTTGTTATTATTTTTCCATATAGGCTGTCACTTTTGCTTTTTGTTTAACTGTTACTTACAATGTTTGAGTTTTTGGGTGTGTATTTAAAACATACCATATTTGAGCATGTGAGAGTACTGTAATATTATAATGGTGCACAAGCTAGTTAATATATACAGTATATACAAAGCTTTAAGAGGGGGTCATTGTGCAATACGTTGGGCTTCGGGGGCGCCAAACTCAAGGGCCGCCCCGGGCAGCCCACACTCTAGCTACGCCACTGCCATGCCCACCTCTGAGAAGTAGCTTGAAATGCTTTTTCAGATAACTTGAGAAAATCTAAATACAATAACGTTAAGAGTGAACAGAGAAACGTAAAAGCCATCATGAATCTTCTTTATATGTTTCTGCGCCTACTAGTGCGCTCCCAAGCATCTTCTGATAAAGAGTGAAGTGACCAGACGTCAGTAGCAAACCAGTTAACTTTAATTGTTAGTAGGGGTGGCCATGGATGCAGAGTGCCGGGAGTTGACTCAGGCAGGATTCTGTGTTTTACTTTCGGACCCGGATCCGGAGCCAATTTTTGTGAAAAATCGGCCCGGATCGGACCTCAATTTGTGTGAAAAACCGGAGCCGGATCCGGAGTCAAACACATCTGACTGGTAGTAGTATTATGAGCCGAGGTTTGCAGTGCTGAAGATATCTGCATCAGCTTGAACTACTGATGGAACCACAAAAGAAAGATAATAATTCGGGGCATTAAACTAATACAAAAGTAACCAATAGAGCTCTCCTGACGAGATCACTCTACTGATACTAGGTAGCACTATTGTTATATAGGAATGAGTTAATTACGATAATTCGCTTGTGTTGACTATCACAGAGACCTGCTACTTAAGGGCACCACATCTACCGGTGACCATTTCTTTGCATGTGGCTCCCTCTCCAGGCTGCCCCAGCGGGAACGTGACGCAAAAGTATTTGTAGTAGAGATGACACGGGCGCTAGTGGTCCGGTTCTTGTGCGAGCCGCTGATGATATTTTTAGCGGTTGGATTTCACCGAGCCGCTACGACCCTCCCGCTAATGTTAAAAAAACTTTGAAATTTCTTTTTAGTTGAAAGAACCACTTGGTGGCAATCAAAGTGAGTGAAACCATTTGGCATCTGTTTGGCATTGCTTTGCCGATGCTGCATTTACTGGCAAATTTTCTTTTCCATATGTGTGCTGCAGTGAGCACTCGGTCAGGCGCCACTGCCAAGCCTTTGTACACGTCAAGAAGCTTTTCGTGTATGGTGATAACTTCTTGCATGAACGTGACGGTCAGCGATTTTGGTGGTCAGCGGCTTCTTGGAAGGAACGTGTTATGCAACGTTTTGACAGCGTGCTATAGGTGTTTTTTTATATATGTACCAAATAACAATCATTTTATATATAAGAAGGTTGAGGGTGTTGCGTTTCGAGTTTTAGGTTTGGGGATTTTGGTTTAGGGAATTAGGGTTTAAGGTTTTAAGTTGAGAGTTTTAGGGTGAGAGTTTTAGGTTTAGGCTTGTAGGTAGAGGTTGAGAGCAGAGCTGTCGCCAGAAAGTGTTCAATAAGGGGGCTTTACGTTTGTGCGGGGGTCTTGACATTCTAAAATTGAAAAAAAACTCTATTGATTTAAACAATACTGTTTGTGTCAAATATTTAACTATGACATTTCTGGTTGGTTTACCTGCAAAAATTGATAATCCTGTTCACGACAGCCAAGTACGATTTCAACAATTCCGTGTCATTGAACGCTTTTGCGTCGAAAGCAGCAACAAGCACAGTGATCGTGGGACACTTTAGTAATGATTTAGAATTTTTTGTTGACCGTATTTTAGAGCGTCCACATCGTCATTTTTGGCTATGCTCAAACTGAATAGCACTTTTCCATTTTTCCTCGTAACAGTGAGAGAAGGAGCCTCACAAGTGGATTAGCCTAGAGCCTCGCATCAGCTAAATCCGACCCTGATGACCAACCATTTTTGTGCCCTTGTGAATGACAATACAGTTGTGATAATGATAAATTGTTTTGCTCCTCTCCATGATCATGTGCAAATTGCGCTACTGTGTGGCTAACCATTTTTTTGTGCTCTTGTGTCTATGATTGCGTCTGCATGGACCACGAGTCTGCAATAAACTAATATTATTATTTCTGTTTGGGGGTGCTTCTAGCTTTGTTTGGGAGGGGCAAGCCCAACAAAGCTACTCCCTTTCAACGGGGCTGGTTGAGGGTTTCATTTTTTGGTTTAGTGTTTTAGATTTAGGATTTTAGGTTAAGGTTTTAGGTTTAGGGTTTTTGATTAAGCTTAAGGTTTAGGGTTTAAAGTTTAGGGTCATAGGTTTAGGGCTTTAGGCTTACACACTAATCTATGCATGTAACTAATCATGTTCCACAAAAGGCAAAATGGTCTCAGCAAATATTTTGCTTCGAAAGGCAAAATAGATAGGCTACTTTCCCTCAGGAGGCAAAATATACAAGTCTGCCAGTTAATTGTTTAGTGGGCCATGGGCGGGTCAGTTTGAAAAAGAATAAATGTCCTCGGATATTGTGCAGCTAAATAGGTTGGATGTTGCAGGCTATGGGTGGTCCAGGGCTGAAAAATCTTGGACTGTGCCATCTGTAATTTGTAGATGTTAAGATCTGCTTGCACAACCGCTGTAGCAAATTGGTCATTTGACGTTATTACGTGAAATCACAAAAGAACCAATTAAATTCTTAGAGTGAATTAAAGAGCATTCCAGACTCCAATATATTCGCCAACCAAATACGTTTCAACTATAGTGCTAATCTTCATGTCATATTAGACCATGATCGAGTCTCGAGGCTTAATGGTCTCTGTCTCGAGACTCGTCTCGAGACCAATTTTTACAAGTCTCGGTCTGGAAGGTTTCAGGTCTCGCCTCGGTCTCGAAGGCTACAGGTCTCGTTCACAAGCCTATTGTCTTGAGGCTTTGAATATTGCAAGGATATGGCTAAGTAAACCTTCTGTAATTCAAAGAGTTTTTGTCTGTTGGATTTGTAGGTAAGAAACAATCAAAACAGGTCGAAAAAAGCCATAAACTGAATCTAAAATAACTTTAGGTGGCAGTTGTCCGGGTGGCGGTAGTCCAGGTGGCTGTAGTCCGGATACCAGACACAACAACTATTGAAAACGTAAACAAAAAGAATCAAGTATGCTGTGAATGTATAGCTTTACGGTGACCATAGGTCACTTTTTCCCGAAAGGCTAAAAAGAGATCAATACTCTACATTACATTTTCCAAAGGATATTATTTCTTCTTCCACTAACATCGTTTAGGTTCTTTCACCCCCAACACCTTCACAAACCACAAACGTCTTTATTTGAGCAAGTTGTTGCTGTTTACTGCTAGGCTGCACTAGATCGCGGGGTAGGTATTGAGCAGTCATTCGATTGTCTCGTCGTCCAGAACCGTCAGACCGTTGAGTCCACGGTGAGGTCGATGGATTGCGCATTGGAGGACAACATAGTCGACGGTTTGTTCTTCTGCACCACACTGACAGGCCGCAGAGGAGTCTATAGCCCAACACCGGTGCAGAGGCGGTTGAGTCGGCCCACGCTGTTCTTGGAAGGATCATTCCAAGAGGGTGGGTGCCGCGTTTCATCGGTGATCCGCCCAGAGCGCCGCACGTATGTTACTATTGTCAGATGAACTGATGAGTTGTTGTTCGGCGGGTACAAATTGGTGTCTCGAATTTGAGACGCCGTGGTTTCGCACTCGGTGGACAGGTGAGCGCTGAGTGAAGGTGTCCAAGCTCCATGGCACGGCGTGCTAGAGACAGTGTGGCTCCTTTGCGACGAAGTTCAGCAAGTTGGATACCAGCGAGGATAGGAAGGTCGTCCGCTGGTGCTTAATTGTCTAAGACCACAAGCTTAAAAATTCTCTAAGACAGGGTTGTGATCGTGGGCAAAAATTGGGGCAAGCCAAGCGATTTTGGTTGTTGCTGCGCCATATAACGCTGGTGATCTGCTGGCAAAAATCCTAAAATAACCCTGACCTCAAGCTGCAAATACACGCCATTTTTAAACTGCCATTCACTACCATAAATCATTTCTACGACCGATTATTACGAAACGCCAGGAAACCGAATAAACTTTGCTTGAACAGTGGTCATCAGCAATTGATTAATCATCAATAAGGATGTTAATTGCGTGGGATGAACGTTCACTGCTCTTCTTGCTGTAGACCAAGGGTCTCAAATTGCTCCGAGGGCCAAATGAGGTCTTATAAAGTAATTCAAGGGCCGCATTATGACTACCCGAGGGCAGTCTTGTCGTTACAGAGGGTCTTTGGTGGGCTTAGTCCCCCCAAACAAAGCTCCAAGCCCCCGAAATTGAACTATAAAACACAATAAATTAGTATAATTTTTGTCAAATTTCAGTATATCAAGCCTCCCTGCACAAACGTAAATCCCCCGTATTGAAGACTTTCTGGCGACGGTTCTGCCCGGGGACCGCATTATATGACGCCGACGCAACAATGGTGGTTCCTGAACCTTACTAGAAAGAGATTTTTCATCTTATTTCCTGCAAAAAGTGTAGTCATAGGTAAATCATCTGTACCCTTCTCTTTGATCGTTTGAAAGGAACTTGTTGACTCGCTGGCCGAGCGCTTTTAAAAATTTTAAAAGAATAAAAAGACCCTGATAAACACCGGTGAATAAACTAAATAACTTAAATGTTAATTATTTGAAAATTCCCAATGAGCATCCCTGGCCGCGAGCCACATGTGGCCCCCCTGGTCGCGTGTTTGAGACCCTGCTGCAGACTGTACACACTGCATGAAAATTGTTCGTACATTTTGATAGAAAAAGATATTGGTAACAGCAACAATGCCATGAAATACATCGACTGTAAATACAGTATAGGCTTCGCGACATTAACTTCAACCCAAGGTCAGGCGGCGCACTGGTGCGCTGTTCTCACAACTTGTAAGTATAGATTTTCGTTGAAATTTCAAAACCGCACAAAAAACGTCTTAAATTTCCGATTATTTTGAGGTTGTTATAAGTTCATGCCAGGTATTAATGACAATTTTAGTCTTTCCGATCACCCAACCGAAAAACGAGAGTCTTGTGATTTTCACTGGTACCTCATCGGCGCGGGGCTGATCAAGCAGCTGCTAATGAGAAGCATGGACAGCAAACAATCTTCTTTATTGAATTGTACTATACAAAGGTAAACAGTCAAGAAGTTGTGCTGTCATTTTATGAAATTCTTAACAGCAAAAATACTCAACTACTCTGAATGTTGCTAAGAGTTTCTTTTAGTAATACGACGTTCCTCCACTTTTTTCGTAGCACTGCACCCCTGCTTTCCATCAGAAGTTCAATTTCCAAAACCTTTTCCTTCGTGATCTTTCCCAACAAATATGACAATTTGGGCGTTAATTATACTAATTTCACAGCAGTTCATTGGTGAGATACATACACATACCTGAAGTATTGTCAAAGTAACTGCAACCAAAGAAGCTACTATTGTCTGACGTGGGCCTTAAGACAGGAGTGAATAAAAAAACTTTTAAAGCCCAAAGTGCGTACAAGCAATTTCCACGATTGTTAGAACCAAAAGTGTGCACAACATGGTCGCACTATCTGTTTTACCGACATTAGAACAAATGATCTGAAGATTCGTTCTCAATATGTCTAAGAAGCTGATGATTTGACACAAGTACAGTGTTGATAAAGAGCTTTTCACATTAGTAGATTGATATCAAGAAGTCAATCGGCAATTAAGTTTTCATTTTTTACAGGAAAAATTGGTCGTAGTTTGGATTTTTGATACTGTCCAAGGCAGGAGCCAGTGGTGTAGAATTGCTACCATACGAGCATCAACAAGACCAGGTATCTGAAAAACCTGGCTCTCATCCAATTATGTTTCGCTTAAATGTAATTGACAGTAATTTATTGCATAGATGTTTATTTGAAATCCCAAAATATAGAAATTAATCAAGCAGAAAAATTGAAATCAAATGTGATTTCATCTTTTTACCAAGTTAGCATTCAAATAACCTCAAGCATATCATCTTGGCTACCCTCTTCAAGCTACCCAGAGTTTACCGTCTGCGATTTCACATCGTGACATTGCGACAGTAGCACGGGGTTGCTTGAGATTTTAGGTTTTGGATACAGTGTTCCAAGAGAGCCTACCCAACGGACTTCGCACATGGGCGTTCTTGGAAAATCAGCTGCTTTGTCTGCTGAGTGGAGGCTTTCTAAGGAAAGCATGTTACTTACATGCTTTTCGTTTGCTTGATGTTGGTCTTTCTGAAATTTCCGGGAACTACCAGTGTGCTTTCCATTTTTCGCCAGCAGCTTTACACCCAAACCAGCAGAGCGGTAGTTCCTTTTTTGAAAGTCTGCCAACAATTTAAATTTCTTTTTATCAGGTTGCTGACGCTGCTTAATTGGTAGCTTAGCTGGCAAGGACAGTTTACGATCTTTCTTCAACGTCGCTGCTAGTGACATTATAAGGGCTTCCGCCGATTCTTGATGCTTGAAATCTTCGCGTTGGCCCACATGCTTATCCTGAGCGTAGATTGGAATAACCTCATCGTGACCTTCGCTTGGCGAAGTCGAAAATATCTCGTCTGCTGAACTAACAGCAGCAAACTTGAACTGCCTTTGTTTAGGATAAACAGAGAGTAATGTTTCCAGGGTTTCCTTTTTGCTTGGATTGTTGTTCGAATTCAATTTCTTAATTTGGTCATTTGACGTTTTACTCCTATCAGGTTTTTCCTTCAGCTTCATCGCATCACAGTCCGGTTTTGTCCCAACAGTCACGGCAGCTTTGCTCTGCTGTTGCAAGGTCGCGCTCAGTGGCCGAGAAATGGAACAAAATGTGATTGGTGTTGCTTTAGCTGTAATTGAACGGATAGGCGTGGTACATGCATTTTTGCAAGATGCTGATGTTGAAACATGATGGTACCGCAATGAGACAGGCGTTTCAACTGTGAAGAAAAACTTGCTGTTTGTTATCCAAGCGACTTTACGATCAAGTCGGGTTGGAACCCGCGGCGGTTTAGGCTAATCTTAAGTGCGGAGACGAAATAAAAATTCTGAGACATGTCATCTTAAAAATGCTTTTCCAAGAAGGAAAAGTACAGAAACGTTTTGAAAAAATACGAAATAAACATCAACATCTTTTCCCTTAACAAAAACAAGCTTTACCAGATACAACGGGGACCAGGCCAGTCGGAAAGTATTTTGTTAAAAACGGATGCGAGTTTTGACAAAATCCCACCTCGCAATTAACTGTTTTATTCTGTGCGAAAGAAGTTATATATTCGCAGATAGCCAAGTCCAGGGACAAGAAAGGCGCAAGGATGTTATCACATTACGATAACCTTAGTTTCACAAACAATAGCAATTCTTACAACATAACTCAGATTTGCTGTCAGCCCATTCTCCTTGGAAAAAGATCCTAAAACAGTGTGAAAAATGTGTGTTTGACTTAGGGGAGTTAACGTTAATATTGCTGAAAATAAACACACAATAAATCGTTTGGATCATTCCATACTTTCTTATGAATAATGAGCTTGCAACACTTTTCCACCGTGTTACGTTAAGACTGAAAGAAGCTCAGCCAATTTTAAGAAAATCAAAGAAATAGCGATTGGCCAGCGTTTTCCAACTGGAGTGGCTCAAACGAGTTCGAGATTTTGCCACAAAAGATGCGGAATTTTGTGGCGGAAACCATTCGAGAGTTTTGAGATTCAGCCAATGGCTCCCTGGACACAAAATGTATGATTGCCAAATAAAAGCAAAAGGTTCGGTGTATGAATTTCTGAAGAGTTAAGAGATTTAAATTGGAGGTGAAATAGTGCAATAGGTCGTTGCAGGGGCGGATCCAGCCAGTAACGTTAGGGGGTGGGGATTTCAGTAATATTTGGTAGTCAAGTTTCATTATGGGCTCACTACCGTAATGTAGATGAAGTGTACTTCACATCACTGTTGTGACAAATCAATGGACGGCAAAAATAGCCTTATATCGCAAATGCTGTTTTTCGAATTGTAAACATCATGGTGAGTAAAGTTACTTTTACAGGTTTTAGGAGGGCGATCGCCCCGCCCAGGATCCGCCCCTGGGTCGTTGTTCATGTGTTTATGAATTCCCCTTAATTCCCAAAAATTTTTATTAAGCTTAAATGTACAGCTGAGTTCAATATAACTCAATATTAGGAAATGTAGTTAGTTGGATCTGGAATGCATACTTTTACCGCAAAGAAAAACTTTAACATTATACGAAGATCTCAACCAATGTGACGGAGAATACATTTTCTGTTATTCAGCACAAACAAAACAGAGATTGAATGAGCAAACATGTTACATCAAGGACTTACTGGATACTGCGCTTGGTATAGCATGAGGAGCTCTTTTTGGAAGTTGCTGCGGAAAAGAATCAGCAACAGATTTTGGAGCAGACTCATCCGACCCAATGGAGTTGTTGATAAACTCTCCTGCAGCTTGACTGAATTCCTTTCTGATCTGGTACGTATACAAGTATTCGAACCAACCTTTTTGAAGCGTAATGCTGTTCGAAACATCTCGTTAAATGCTTTAAACGGCCGAAACAACGAGATCGACGAAATTTGAATACTACTTACTTAATTAAAGATTAACTAGACTAGGTTTGGAATAAAAAAGATTAACTAGATTAGGTTTGGAAATTAACTAGGTTTGGAATGATTAATTATACACCACAACAAGAAAGCACTACCTCACGCGGGTGACTTTTTCTTGAGGAGTGTTTTTAATTCAATTTCGGTGGTGTCTCTTTGTTGATGGTGCAAAATTTTGTTGTCGATCATTACCATTAGGACTTTATGTTCAGAGTGCTTATAATAAACTTAGTCTCACGATGACAGGAATTGTAAATTCTATGACGCGAAGGTCTGATGCAGCGAACCAGTGTCACCTGAGTAGACTTTTTTAATGCAAAATGAAATGTACCAAAATACACCGAACTACTTTTCCTAACCTGTGCGACGGAAAGAAGTGGATATAAATACTTCTCCTTGGCTTGGATTTAGTAGGTGTGCATGTCTTGCACTTGTTTTAAACATGAAACTTCAAAAAATGAAACCGTAAATTAAAAAAAGCTAAGTTTAACTCCGTGAAGCAGCATTTGGACATTAGTTGAACTTATTTAGAAGTGAGCCTGACGCGGCGCTGTCAGTGAACGAAACTGCTTCCACGAAAACTCACTTTTATGAAGTTACAAATTTTATAAACAGTGATTTAGTGTCACAACCACCAGCGGGTAAGCTCAGTTAAAAAGGGACTTGACTAGCTGCCCTATTTAACATATTCTACAAAATATTTGCAAGTTCTACATAGTTAACCAAAGGAAAAAATGAGTTTAAAGTTTAAATATATATCGAAAATCGCCATCTTATAGTGAGGAATTAAAATCTCAGTTGTATTTTCTTGAAGTTTTTTTACTATGAGGAATATAGTGTTGGTGGTAAACAGAGTTTAGTGCAAGGCATACATTTATTTAGTGGCAGGCATACATTTATTTTAAGCTCAAGGTTTATGTTAAACTCATATTACACTACAATTGCTTAATACGTGTATAGCAAAGCAATCAATAAGCTGTTGTTAAATACAGCCGGTACTGGTAGCAGCTAGACCAGTGGTTCTCAAGCGGGAATCACTTGACTCACCAAAGGAGGATTTTTTAATTGCTGGGAGGAGATTTGGCCAAAAAAGGAATTAGGGAGGAAAAATAGGGATTCTAAGTTGATGTTTCGTTGCTTCCACAATTCCTGAATATTCTGGTGTTGCGATCGGAAATCCCGAGCGGCATGTGCGCAAAGCTTCGCACTGTGGCAACAAGCAACAACAGAGATCAAGCGCCGCAATCTCTCTTACTATTGCTTGCTCGCGCTACGTATATACTGGTGTTATTCTTCACACACATCCCGTTCGTGGTGAATCACACAATCAACGCAACGCCACCGGAGAGGTTGCAACACCAGCAAGTCTAATGCTTTTATATTATTAGCTTCCGTGCTGGTAGCAAGAAACGCTACTAACATGTACATCAATATAATTAGATTCTACGCTTGGTTGCATTTATAGATTTTCCTTATCTACAAGGTTTGAGTTGTAACGACAGGCAATAAACTATTGCGATGTGTCAGCAGGGACGCCGGAGCAGCGAAAGGGCAAAGGAGCAGTATAAGAGTTGAGGGCAATGGGAGCTTCTAAAAAAAATCGTTATCAATTATGCTTGTTTCTGTTCAGCAACAAAGTTGACATAAAAATTATAACAAAAATTACCGAAAACTACTCTTCATTCTAAATTTTCTGGGTGTTTCAGGTTGATCTTCATTAAGCATGAAATTACCTAGATTACTGTTACGAAAGGGCACCTCAGCCTCTGTTGCCCCCTTTTTGAAAGGGCGGGGGGCAATGTACTCGATCTCCACGTCCCTGTGTGTCAGTGCTGAGATTTTAGAGGAACTTGGGTTGCTGTGTTGAAGATTTACGTTGTAGACTCCAGTGCTTCAGCAAAAGGCGTTGATATATGTTTAATGCTGATTTATGATTAAATGCTGTTGCTAATTAATTCGAGCGCGTCAGCAGTTAGTATCAGCTTGTTGGAATGAAAATGCTTTTGAGGTAAAAAGATTGGAAGATTGTTTTACAGTATGAACACTTTTTACTAATAGTGTATCTTGTTCTCTTACAGAAAAAAGTAGGCTTAAATTTAAACCTTGCTTGTTAGAGTGTTTTTTAATCTTTTATTTTTTTGAAAGAAAACTCAAAAGGCAAAGCATGCAGATGCCAAAATACACTGCTTCGGAGAAAATCAAAGTTTGGGAGAAAGTCTTGGTTTCTTTGTTGGATGCACTGGTTAGTTTACAGAAAAAATGACTTGTTTTTTTCCTTTTCTGATGCTCACCTTGCCGCTTACCTATTTTTGTGATTTATGGTGGGAAGGAAATGAAAGTGTCAGGAGTTTGTATGGGAGAAATGGTGACAAAACGTTGAGAACCACTGAGCTACACTACGATATTCAGGTTACATGATATATTAATTTGGCACTGGCTTCAACAGTGTGTAAAAACAGTTACGAGGCATTAAACATCTCAGTAGAATTTTTATGAATAAGGAAACATTGCTTATGACTTAGATAAGCAGTGGACAAATCAGAAATATCCCTCAATTAAAAGTTAAATGAACAAAGAAAAAGTTTCAGTGAGAAACTGTGATAGCGCTGAAATTTTCTTATTCTGTTTCTACCAATAGCTTTCACTTAAAGAAAATGATGAGAGAAGAATGTGTCCCAGAGAAGACCTGCAAACATCGTGCAACTTGTTCCAGTTTGAAGTTTCGGATTTAAATTTTCCAACTTGAAGATATTATTTAAAATTACGAGTTTCTTAAGACTCAAGGTGCCAATCACAGGGTTTAGCAGTGTAGTACAAACGAACACACACAAAAAAGCAAACAAAAACAACACGTAATTAAAACATTCTTTTGCATTTTTCGGAGTATTTTCCGGTGATTTAGGGTTTTGGTATGACCACCCACATCCCGATTCACCATCATTTTTCAATTTTTTTTGTGTTAGCTAGTGAGCCCCCACAGTGGCCAGTGGGCCCCTTTCAGCTAATTTCCCCCCGGCTCAAGCCTCTATAGTTACGCCACTGGAAGCACGTCACATGTCTTTGAAAATAAAGCAAAAATTATGTGCAAATGTGTGAAAGAGGACCCCTCAACAAAACTTTAATAACTTCAAACAATTCACAATGTGGAATGGACTCTCACGAAGCAAATTCTCAGACAAAATGAATCATTTAACTTGCTTTCAGCGAACAAAGTTTTTGTATGGCATGTACAAAATATAGGGTCCTTTTTTGATATAACGTGAACAAATATAGGGGCCAGGGGCCCTTTAGCGATGTTTTTGGAACCCTTTCTGAGAGTTTTCCTCGGGTCCCTGAATTTTAATATCCACCCCTGTTTATAGCACTGAAGGAGGACTTAGTCAACAGGCAGATTAGTGGCAAAAACAAAAATCAAAGCAAGCTTGCTTGTCACGTACTTGCATACGCCGACGAAAAAGATTGGCAAGCGCCAGCACATAACTTGGAGTGTGCTCGGTCGATGAATACTTCGATTCCAAATTGCTCCTTAATTTGAATATGGAGGAGGGATGGGACTTGGCATCCAAAGCAGTCAGGTAGTTCACTTCCGGTGTGCTGTTCTCATACAGTTTCATGATTTTCGTTTCAACCTCTGCACCCCATTCTTTAGCGTGTTTCTTCAGTGATGGGGTTCGACGTTGTTCACCAGGTGAAAGTGAAGAAGGTGGTGAGTTGTGTTTGGACGATGACGCAGATTTTGAGCTGCGGTCGCCAAGGTCGTTCTTAACGCCGCTTATCAGTATTTGTGGTAATGTCGCTGTTTGAATCACTGATTCGCAACTATCTGGACTAGCTTCATCATCTCCGCTGTCAAGTTTTTCCGAGAGTATGGTATCAATAGCTCTTGATTTAGTTTCCTGCGTAGTAACGGATGATGATAAGGTTGGTGCGAACTGTAACTTGTTAGGCTTTTCTGAGTGCGAAAGCTTATTCAGCGATTTTTGCTCAGCGCTTTCACGATGTACGTCAGCTGCAGTCGATTTTTCTTCAATACCAAGACTTTCGCGAACAAACCTCCTTTTGTCTTTCAAATAGGAACATAGCTGCTCACCACAGCGGAAATCTTCCGCTACTGTAGCATTTGAAATAGCTTTGTTCAGCGAAGAACTATCTTTCTGGCATGTAACAGCTGAAAGTACACTCTGACGACTGTTGTTCTTGACATCTCTGCCTGTAGTAGAAAGATTATTCGATGTGTTCGCTCGATTTGGTTGCAAAGATATTGTTGGTGTTTTGATGATTCCTCTTGATCGGCAGAAATATACGAGATCTGCAATGATATAAAAGAGTACGTTATTGTTGGTAACATCTAAATGTGGACCATAATGTGTGAGCTTTACCGTATTGTTTTTGTAAAAACAATGGCAGATAAGAAGGACGTTTTTATCTGAGAAAAGTGATGTGAACGATCCGCAAACGTAGAAGTATCAGTGTCAGAACAGGCAGGTAACTTTCACTATTTTGTTTTTAATAACTTAAGTCTCACTGTCGTGCAGCTTTGGTGTTTCATGTGTTTACTGAGGCATTACCAAAAAAATTGTTTCAGCCTTGAACGAAGTACACCAACTTGTGTCTCAACAACGTACTGTATCTCACCAGCCTATCTCAAAGCGCCCTAACTTAAAACTACTGTAGTAGTAAGCATGATGAAAACGTATTGCCATCTTGACCATGTTGTTGTAGGTTCAAATACACCTAAACTGAGACTGAAAACATGTGAAATGTTAAATTTAATAAAAAGCGGCAAGGTTGTTTGTTCTAGTTTCTGGAAGTTCAGTTCGGAAAGAGTTTCAGAAGAAAAGAGATTTAGGTGCACTTTTATTTCACTCCTTTTAGAAATGGTTTCATTGGACATAACATTATGGTGCTTGCTTTGTCACTGTTAAATTAACGCACAGTAGCTGTTGGCATTGCTTGGAGTCCATCTAGTACACAAATTTAGGCTAGTTGTATTATTATTCACTTGATTTAGATCACATGAGAATAGTGTACAACCATAACATACGCTACCATATAGAACAGGGGTTCCCAACCTTTCTCTAACCATGTACCCCTTCAGCATTTCGACAGATGAACATGTACCCATAAAATTTCTTACAACAAAAAGGCTGAGTGAAATAAGAAAAATTCACTGAATTTTTAATACAATTTTATTTAAAAGTTCTATTAAAAATTGATCAACTTTTCAAAAATATTGTATGAACTAAGCATAGTAACAATATCCAATTAAAGCATACAATGATTTTTGAAAACTATTAACTGATATATGTATAAATGTTTGAAAATAATTCCCTTCTATTTTTCCCATGACCCTTTTAGGCAGAGCCAGATTAAAGGGTAGGGAGGCCCGGGCCAATTTTCACTGGAGGGCCCCTATTACATATTTGATGACGTCATCGTTTGCAAAATCTGATTCGCTGATTCGCAACGTTTTCGTTTGCTTTTTCCGGTAGTCGATTGAGTGCCTGCCGTATTAACTCGATTTTTAGCCGCCTTTGATTGTAAGCCGCACGAAATGGTGTTTAAAATTAATGTAAGCTGCCCTTGATTGTAAACCGCACTTGAAGATAAGTTATCTAAGCCTCTGAGATGCATTCGCGATGTTCGCGTACTCGTGCCTTACCCGTTTAATTGGCAACCCTGTTAGGGATGCTTAAACTTACACCACTACAACTGCCTTCGGTTTATCATAATCCCTCCTGTGACGGATGTGCCGTGATGCTGAAGAAAATCGAATGCGAAAGAAGAGTTTGGTCGACAAAACGTATTAAAGGAAAGACTGAGTGTTTTGGTTTCTTTTGGTTCAACCCACGTTGTTTTACTTTGCCGCTTACAAAAGACCTCTCGATGTAAGGAGTACGAAGGATTGAAGTGAATGACGATGAGCATTCTCTTTTTATGGCGTTGAGGATTGGTTATTGTTACGTATAATTGTGGACCAAAACGCCTGAA
>JGI24158J21664_10004636_pt1 | contig 17734 bp, 5 predicted proteins | sample Ectturendosymbi3_FD_21664 | JGI IMG/M metagenome (IMG submission 21664)
GGCATTTCAGTGATACGCTTGACTGATAAAATGGGCATTTTTGAGCGGTGAATATAATAAACAAACAAAGAAAAGAGCGGGACCTTTCAATCCCCAGTTCCCTACTACTAATTTCAATGCCAAGTGATGACATTTTCTTAATATCTGTAGAAAAAGTTTGGCATAATCAACAAATTTTCAAGTCTTGAGACTCGGTCCTGAATTTCAAGTCTCAAGTACCAGTCTCGGATTTTTTGATGAAGTCTCCGTCTCGAAATTTACGTTTCGACTACATCTCTGCTGTGTGCACCATGGGGGGGTGATGTGTTCTGAAAAAACACAAAAACGTGATGACACACGATTGTTTATGACCAACATTCCAAACAGGAAAATTTGATAGTTGGTAGGCCATCGGATCCTCCAGCATTGGCTTTGCTGAAATCCAGCCAATTTTGACAATTTTTCTTACCTTGAGGATGAAAACATGACACAAAAATAAAAAGAATTTTCAATGAAAACCCTTTCAAAATTGCAGTACAATTTTTGTGTCTATGCTGTAATGCAAGCTACTACAGAAAGTTGAACATTGCCAGCAGTGCATATAATGAAAACATAGGCTACTTCAGCGTAAGCAACAACTTTTTAATAGGCTACATTTGAATGCGAACTTCCCTGTTGGTGGCACATTTTTCACTACCACCCTGCCTTGAAAACTACTAAAACACACGAAATCGTTGTTTTTGCAAGTAAATATCGCCAGCCGGTTATTTTAACGTGGTCATGCTATCACAAATACTTGTGATTGTGTGTAACAGATTGCATTTAACTGATCCACTTTGACAAGAAACAACATAGCTCACAGGAAGTTGTTATTTCAAAGCTGGCTGATGGATGGCATCTATCTTCTCCACTTTAACTTGGGTAATTAATCCTGATAGCGCAAAATGTTGGCGAAATACAATTTCTTATCTATGAGAAACTATAGGATACGATCTATCATCTACGTGCTTGCATGATGAATTTCTGACTTTATCCTTCCTTTCGTGAAACTTCGTAGCTATCACATTTGTTTCTTGATATTGTTCAGAATGACAAACATCATACAGAATCTTGACTTTTCAAGGTAGAGCACGTAGTGGCATAACTCACGTGGGGATAGAGAAGCGAATTGCCCCAAATTGCAAGCTAAACGCAAAAACTGGGATCCCACTTAGCTTATATTTTGGTTTTAATATTCTTTTGCTCTTCAGTGGGTTGTTGTTTTTGCGCTTTTCGAAGTATTTTCCGGTGATTTTAGAGCTTCAGTATAGCCATCCATATCTGGATTCACAATCATTTCTTGATTTTTTTCTGTTTACTGTTTCGTGGGTCCCCACAGTTGTCAGTAAGCCCTTTTCAACTACGTTTTCCCCCTGGGCTCAATTCTTCAGTTTCGCCACTGAACAAGCGTGTGTTACGAACAAGTTGTAAGGTTGTACGCATATAGGACATTCCGTGAGAGCACTGGTCAAATAGAAATGTCCGTGGAGCGCCCAGGAACGCAAAAGCAATCTGGACCCCCCGAATTTCGATAGCAAGCTCGACTCTAAGCTCAGTTTATCACAACAAGATTGTATTCACTCATGGTTTTATTTTTATAACTTTAAGCACTGCGATATTAAGTTCAACATGAGTTTAATTCGACAATAATGCTTTTAAAACGTATAACATCTGTTACTACAAATTTCAGGGGTTAACACAGATGTTTATAATACATAGCCACGTTTACCAGTCTTATCCTGGTTATTAGATGATAATACACGCATCTACAATATCATCAGGAGAGAGAGAGGATGACCCATTTCAGATAGTTACTCAGCTGCACGTGTATTCTGGCTCACGAATTCACCAGTCTACTCACTAGCTTTACAAGTTGGAGAGTTCCTCCGACTTAGATGTTATCAAGTCGAGTCGTAACACACAACTGCCAACCAGTTCTGCAAACGCCTTATTTAAGGCCTCGAAAGGGGATTTCCGGTTAATAACTTTTCCACTCACTAGACTTTCTAGTTGAGTTTTTATACTTCGTCGGCGTCCGCAATAGAATCGCTTGTTTATTCTATGCAGGACATTAATTTCATATATCAGGATTTATGGTATCCGGTGGTGCTAGACTTTGGATATCATTACGGTTCATTTTCATTGGTTTGGATCGGTAATATTTTGATTTGGAGTTTTCAATATGATTTTTCAAAAGTGTTTGGTTATTCTCTCTCTACACAGTAATACAATAAATATAAAAATACAGTTTAACAATAAATAATAGCCTTTGTCTTTGACTGATTCAGGATTATAGATGGTTTCATGTTGAGGAGCAAAACGAACTCAACACGTGGTACTTGAGTTGCTCAAAGATCGCCATGAAAGCTTCGAGTCTTAAGAGCTTGTGGGAGAACAGTAGTGTTGAACAAATTGGAGATTTTTGCAATCCTAATCCAGTCCAAAATTTTCATTGAGTTAATCCGGTCCGATCCTAATCCGGTAGACCTGTCCAATATTTGATCCAATCCGGTTTACATCCAAAAAAAACTCTAATTGAGCTTTTTACTGCAATGATCAATGCAGTTTGGACATCCATATCTGATCCGGTTGAGTTTTTTTCGAAATCCAGTCCGACCCGGTTTCGGTTCTAAATTGCAGAATCCGGTTCGATCGTGATCCGGCAACCGGATCATGTTCAACACTGAAAAGCAGATCTCACGCGCCATTATGTTTTCAGTGAAGAGCAATCACGCCTGAACCTCACGCGCCAATGGTTTCTCACGCGTGCCACGCCCAAAAACCCCCTTCTAACGCAGGATATCTCGTCGACTACCGCCGCTTTTTCCAATCTGGCTTCGTCGAACTCGGAATGACAGTAAAACATTTTGCGACATACAAACAACATTCGTACTGGATTAGGGAGGACGACATGAGCAAAGTAGCATAGTGTTATGTAACAACCATGATTAATCGCAACATTTAGGAAAGTGTTGCTTTTGCACGCTACAGGCTGAGGTTATTGAAATGAAACGTTTTTTGTCCTTTTAAACTGAAAACAGGACTGAGGATAGGGTGCGGTCGTTTATTTAGCCACTGCCATTTGATTGTTGTTTTGTTCTGTATGTTTTAGGAGTTTCTCGGTTATTGTTTAGTAAATGTGTAATGTACCACACTATCATGGTGCTTTCTAAATGGTCGTTGAAAGTGCTAAAAAAATGTGGATGAATAACATTGATACTGTTTTTTTGTGCACGATCTACTAGAAGTGACTTCTTATGGAATATTGGGAATTTGAACTCAACTGAACTTTTGGAAATTTTTAGTCAATATTCTTGGTAACCTTCCCTTGTGGTGCAGAACTTTTCATTTGCAGGAAACTTTTAAGGTGCAGTAAATGTCAGTGTAGTAGTTGCAACTTGCATTGGCATTGCCAGGATCATTGAGACCCAGCTGTTTCCCTATTGTGGCCTGTGTGTGTTTTTTCTGGGTGAAGTTTGTCTTTCTTCCACTGAAAAGGTTGGAATTTCAAAATTTGAAAAACATAAGTGATGCTAACATGGTGGTTGTGATTGGGATTAGCGGGTAGGTGGCATATGCTGCATAGATAATCAACTTTTCTGTTTTCTAATGTTTGATTATTTAATAATAGTTATTACAGCCTAGAGTATTACTGTATTTGGCCACACTGTTTTATTTAGGCAATGGCTGGAGAACCACCCGTGGATCTTCATATTTGAAACCTTATTCAACCACCACCTGTAACATGACAGTAACACATGACGACAGTGCAATAGCTTTGGTAGAAATGTACTAGGCTAACTGTAAAAGGTAAACCCTAAACATAAAAGCTAACTCTAACCCCTAAACCTAAGCTACAGTTAAGTATGGGAAGTTTTGAAAAAAGTAAAGAAAAACTGGTCTCATGAATTGAAACATGCAAGCACTACTAGTACTACCAAAACGAAAATCGCCCAAGGTGAGGGCCGAACTGAAAACCATTGGCACAGCAAACGTAAATGCTATGCTACTGTTCGGTTACCACGAGACGATAGTGCCACTTGAGTGACCAACTCAATATTTTATTCTGATCGTGTCATGCAAGGCGGTTCCGTAGCCACCTCCTTTAATTAATTGACTTGAAATGTTTAATTTAAGCCACACATTGAAAAGCATCTATACTAGATACATATTCTGTTACAAAAGTTGTTTTCTGTCAAAATTTTAATTGTGCAGATGAGAAGCATCTGAAAGAAATGGAAGATTTTTATCATATATGCAGAGCTGACCGGTTCTCTGCTTGCTGCTACTTCCTTGCATTGTCACAATCCTGAGTTTTCATCATAGGCCGTGCAGTAGTAATAATAGCTAACAAAGCAGTTACAAAACTTATATAGAGATTTCGTTCATTGCTAATATTGTACTGATTATGTCAATGTTTTCTAAGGCTTTCTCAATTTACAAAACCTAGCATTTTAAACTATACACTTATATATGTGGCCATTGAAACTGGAATTGGAAGGCTTTTTTCAATAAGTGCTTACAAGTGCTAAACAGAAATTATATTCATTCTTTCATGTTCCACTTTCAGAATTTGGCATGAAAGACAAGACTTGCCTTGACCACCAAGGCAAATTATGCAAAATTGCTATGTGCGAGAAAATACTCCTGTGAATGCACAACTACAGTACCATGTGCAGGAATTGTAATTAGAAAACGTAATGTCGTCAATTTTTTAACATAAGCCAACATGCTTTGTGGAACATAATGCCTATGATATGTGATGGATGACTAAAGAAATCAGAAACATCCTGATAATGCAAACCTTTAAAAAATCACACTCCTTCAGATTTCATGCAGAAATTCTTTTCAAACACCACACAAATGAAATTGTAGCACTTCTAGAAGTTCTTTTTTTCTTTAAACACAAAGGAGTGACACACCTGTGAAAGTGTATGATCCTGCTAACTATGCTTATTTGCTTTGTTGTGGATAGTTACTTAAACCTATTACGTGTGAAGACACTTAGAAATTACTACTCAGTTGTTTACTGTTGATGTATTTTAGCTTCAAAAATTTGATAAAATACAAACAATCAATGGCTTTCATTATTTCCTATTGTAAAACTCTATTATTACTGATTTGTTGGTCATGCTTAGGTATGTTTTGCCTTTGATAATCAAACTGTGGTTTCATTCAAGTTTTATTAATGTTTGTACATCAACTAATTTAATTTTCTCAGTCAATTTTCAGAAAGAGAACAAATTATTTTGCTAAGAATCGTAATTACAAATGCTATTGAATTTTGTTGCTAATTAATTTGAATTTATGATAAGAACTACTGTTCACCTGCAGTTCAAGTGTGAGGAAAATCATCTCTGATTACACTGCTCAGTTTATGAGCAATAAAGTTGTTACTTTGATGCAAAATTTGTAGGACATACTAGAGCAACCAACAGGTATGATTTTGTTCATGAAAGTATGAAAGACATATTAACATACAAAAAGAATTTACAACTACCAATGGATATCCCCAATGTCAATTAGATATTTTCCAACAAGTGTAAAAGGTCAATTTTAGCTGAGCACCAAATCGGAAAATGTTGTTAAAAAAAACATCCAGGCTACTCGTTGCCATGCACAGACAATGAATTCATCCACGAAAGCTGTTGGAGATCAGTTTTTAAGAAGTTACATGCAATGAAAATATCATCTGATACAAGATAGACCTACCTCCACCAACTATCCACAGCCACAACAACATGGCAGCAGCAACGGTCAGAGATTAAAAACTGCTGAGTCCTTATGTCTGGTAACTGGTCATCCGCAAATGTTTGGCAACAACAAACCATGACAGATGTTAGAAAAGATCCGGGGTGCCAGAGTCAACTCCAGTAGGAATCTGCATTTTTCTTTCAGATCCGGAATAAAAATTTGGTGAAAAAGCGGACCCAGGGTTCTAAACCTTATCCCCAAAACCATATCCATCTATGTTATCCCTAACCCCTATCCCTAAGTCCTAACAATAAAACTAAACCCTATGCATAAACCCATCTCTAACCCCTAACCTGTATCCCTAAACCTCATCCGTAACTCTTAACCTTATCCCGAAACCCCAACCCTGCTTTCAGAAATGTTTTGCTCCAGATGTGGGTCCGAAAGAAAAATTCAGAATGCAGACGACCAGTTACCAGCTGTAATGAATTTGCAGTTCTCGCAGTTCTCACAAGCTTTGCCGTCTTGTGGCTGTGCATACTTGGTGAAGGTAGGTCTAGGTTAGCAGGTTGTACCAGGTGACATTTTCATTGCGAGTAACTTTGCAAATACTCATGTCTGACAGGTTTCGTGCATGGTAATAAGTGCTCGTTATTTTCTGATTTGGTGTTCAGCTAAAATTTGACCATTTGAAGAACAAACAAAGTGAATTCAAGACAGATCTGTTGGTTTCCAGAAACTTCAAAGCTTTTATGCGAGGGCAGTGCAGTCTGGATTGCAGATATTTATTTTTTCAACATTAGAAGAACAGCTGTTTTTGCATTCCTAGAAGGACGAAACACGTCAATTGACACATTCCTTTTTTAAATAATGGCATTATAAAATATTTTATTCAGAAAAGTGTTCTTTTCTTTCATAATATATTTTAAACAGATTCTTGCTTTTTTATTTGTAAACATAGAAAAACTTAATTCCAGGGTTTTTAAGGTGTTTTAGGGACCCGATTCGGATCCTTAGAATAGAAAATCAAGTCCCTAGAATCAGGGAAGGTGTTTTAAGGCTCGATTTGGGTCCTTAGAATTGAAATTTTTCGGCTCCCTACAGGTCCATACTGGGTAACTGACATTTCTCTTATTTGTAAAACGATTGATATAGGTTACGTTGCGCATACGATGTTCAACTGCATGATGTACTTTTGCCAGCAAAGGTATCATACTCTGATTTCTTACAGCTTTGGTAAATGCCACTGGTGCAATTTCTGTATTTTGAAGTAGAGCACCTGAGCCGTTGTTCATTACCGCATTTATTCTTTTGCTGGATGCTTTTTAGACACAATCAGCATATTCCTTATCAGTCACAATCAGCATATTCCTTATGTAATTTATCTGTATCAGAAAAATTACATATTCCAGTTAAACAAATCAAAAATATTGGAAAATTGGGTATACGATTAATTGGTTTGTTTGTAAAACTAATGCTAATTGTGATGCCCCAAAGGTGAACCCCCAGGTCAACAACCACTGGTCTATATATATATATATGTATTACCTCTGTATTTAGAGGTGAGTTTTGTTATCAGTCCTAACATTTTTTCTGACTTGTTGCATAGATTTTGCTAGTAAAATTGCAATTTCTATAAAGAATCAACAACATGAAGATCAATGAAGGTAAACAGCAGACGACATAGAAATCAAAGAATAATCAAACCTTGTTTGTTTGATGTGCAACATATTTGTTTTGGCAGTTGTTTAAGTTTAATGTTCTATAACTAAGTTCAAAGTTTATGGCTTTGTTCAACACACCAACAAAATCTCAATTAATTGAAAGACCATATGAATTCATCAAGAGTTTCATTTTTTTCAAACTGGGAATTAACAGGATTGACACCAGGGATGTAACTGAAATCAGTTTGATATCTGTTCATATGAATGAGCTGAAAAATAGTATGGAGTCACATGCTTCTAATTCTATGCCACCTAGAGTCCTGGACAAGCTGCATTTAACAATCAATCCAGGATTACCTTCTGATAAACATCTTGAGTACTTGAACAAGTTTAACATGGAGATGATTATTGAAGCAGGCAAAAAAAAATTTGATTCGGATGCTGTTGGATTGATTCTTAGCTTCCTTTCACAACAAGAAGAACCCATTTGTTTGCTTTGCCACAATGGCTTTAGAATGGACTTTCCTATTTTACAGCGTGAAATACAAAATCTTGGTTGTACACTTAATGAAATTGTGGACACAGATCTACTATGTGCAGATTCTTTGTGGACTTTCAAGCAAATTGATAGTTTAAACCAGGAAATTTCCAGGACAGCAATGGATGTATCAATTTTAGATATGATGTACTATACACAACAAAGTCTTTACAACAGGATCTCAAAGAAATCAATGCCAGATGCTTTATCTGTTGAGGAACTCAACATGTACCTTTTAGAGTTGGTTCTGTACACAGGCGAAAGCTTCTTGCATAATCTTTGTTGCAAAAAATTTTCATTCGTGAAGCCTTCTCATCAAAGGTCGAAATTACGTATTCCACGCATCAATGATCTTGATAAAAATGAAGGTGAAGGAAAAGTAGATACATTTGTTTTCTTAGATTTAGAAACTACTGGTTTAATTGATCCAAAAATCACTGAAATATGTTTATTGGCAGTTCATCAGCAGTCAATTGTAAGCTGCACATCAAACTGTTTGCCTAGAATTCAAGATAAGCTGGTTATTATTGTCAATCCTTATGCTGACATTGATAAAACTGCTGCAGCATTGTCTGGTTTGTCTAATTCAGCTATACAAACTAGTGCAAAATCACGCTTCTGCTCTAAAACAGCTTTATTGCTGGCTCAATTTCTTCAAAGGCAGCCTGGCACTGTGTGCCTAGTAGCACATAATGGCGATGCTTTCGATTTTCCCATATTGAGGTCTCATCTTACCAATTCACGTTTTCCCATTTTTACCCAAGTCTATTGCTCAGATTCCTTACATGCTGCTCGACATTTTGCTTCCCAACAACAGTTTCATGAGGGTGTGGCACAATATTCTCAGGGGTATGTGGGCAGTAGTCAGCAGTTGCCATCTTGTGCATTATCATCTTTATATCAGAGGTATGTGAACAATAAACCATGTGGAAAACATGAAGCTGAGGCAGATGTGTACATGCTGCTTAAAATTGCCCTTGCCTGTGATGGCATGCTAGATTGGTTAGATGAAAATAAGAAGATATTTATAGTGTAATACAGATTGTCTGCAAGTACATCAGTTGTGTGTTTATTCCATACAAGTGCTCTGTGGCACAAGCACCATATCCAAATACAAGCCATTTGTCTATCATCAGATGTTATGTTGATTTGACACTTTGGAGTTACTAATATTTTTTTTTATGCAATCGAATTTGTGTTCAACAAATAGTGTCAATCTTGTCTTTAATGATCCAACTCAAGTTTTCTTGAAAGAAGATTGTGCAGGTTATAATGTATTGTGATGTGATAAAAATCAATGCTTAATTTTGTTTCTAAATGATGCATTTTAATGATTTTATGTTGTGATAGTTGTAAATGTTGTATATTTTTCCTAAAAAATTGTTTAATAAAGGTCAACACTATGTTTGCCATCTTTATATGTGGTGTATGTGCTTTGAATACCAATTGCATGTTTTTGTTCTTTATTTGTTTTAGCTTCATGTTTGAACTTCATATATGATTTGTTCTTTATATGTACTCAACTCTAATAAGATTATGAATCTATTTTGATTTGTAACTGCACTTAAAATGAGAGACCAGCTCTACTTCAAACATTTTTATCTATATATTGTTCGAATCTCAATAGGTTTCATTGATCAGCTTTGATGTAGAGTTTAATACGTTCCAAACCATCAGCATATTTTTGTTTGTGCATGCATTTGTTTCCACAAATTCTAATGAATAAAGTGGTGATGTATATTAATATAATAAAGTGAACCAAAACCACTGTAGCATTTTAACAAAAAGCTCTAATGAAAATGATCAATAAATTGATGTGCAAGCAAAGGAACATGCAAACTTTACATATTATATATCATTTATATCTATTGGAAATTAGGAAATAATATTCACAGCAGCTTTTATTAAGGTAAATTCTCTTCTGTTTGCTTTGAGACCATTCATTATCATATCCTGTACTTGTGTAAACAGTATATATTTGCCATTGGTGTGTTGCAAATACTACACTTTTTATTTGTTTGTGTTAGATGTATGTAAAGCGAATTCAGTAAGCTTACTTGTTTTAATAAAATATCCATTTCTCAGAAATTAGCTGATGATGAATGGATGGTTTACTATGTTGGTAAAATATAATTCCATTTTGAAAGAGACTTAAACATTGTCCAAGTTTGAATTTTTTCTGCTCCTAGTAACATTTTGATTCAATATGAGTAAGCCAATTCTTTTTATGTTAGCACCTTCGCTGCCAGTGTGCGAATATATCATACCTAGAAATGTCATATTAGCTGCTGTTTTCATGCCACTTTGCAACGCCATATCTCGCCACTTGATTGTGCTAAAAAGCTGTTCAAACCTTTAAAAGATGCAGCGAGTCTTGGAGTCTACTATGAAAAAAAATCTGGGGGGGGGTTGTTTTTTATGATTGACGTTTTAAGTAGGATGGTTTTTGGTCATTTTGGGCCTAACTGCAAAAGGGAAGTATTTCATAAGTTTTTATTGAAACAAGGCTAGAATCCGAGTCTTTTAAGCCTTTGATCGGAGTTATAGCCTGAAAACAACATTAATTATCTAATCGGAGGATTAATTAATTTGTTTTTTTAGGCCACAATTTTTGAACCTGAAACCCTAGCAAGTCAATCAAAAGCTCAAAAGACTCGGATTTAGCCTAGTTTCCAATAAAAACTTGAGAGAAATATTTCCATCTTACAGTTTGGGCCTAGGGCCAGATAACCTGAGCCAAAATGGCCAAAAACTTACCTCACTTATGACATCACTCAGAAAAAAACTAAAACCAAAAATTTTTTTTCAGTGCTGACTTGAAGACTTCCTGAGTTGTTAAGGGTTTGAAAAGCTGTCTAGCACAATCGCCTGGTGAGTTATGGAGTAGCTAAGAGGATGTTAGAAACCAGGATTTCACCGAAAACTAACGGCAGTGAAGGTCTGGGTTTTTTTCGGTCATAGACTGAAGTGTTTTTGAAATGGCCGAAAAAAATTAAGTCATTTCAGTCAGAATGTTTAAAAACATGGCCTAAAAAACACTGTTATGGCTAGTTTTAATACAACTGTTACTCAAATGACCAACATGTTTCAGTGAACATGTCTCAAAAATGAATGAAATGTTTCAGTGAAAAAAAAACAGGTGAAGGTGTCATAGCAGCCTTGTAAACTTGTATCATAAATCAGGGTTGCGAAGTTGTAGGTAAAATATCCAACTCTGGCCTTTCCAAAATTTCCAACTCCTTAACATAAAGGAAATGAAATTTGGCTGTTACAATCAATGGAAATTGTGGTGCACAGCAATAAATCTGTTTCAACAAAAAATTCTAAAGAAATTGTACCATTTCAAGAGGAATTACAGTGTGATGTAAAAAATGATCCAATTGGACATCTGGACATGGCGCCCAGGGCCAGATAACCTGAGCCAAAATGACCTGAAACCTACCCCACTTATGATGTCACCCGCAAAAAGAACGAAATCTGAAACTTTCCAATTTTTTTCAATGCAATCAAGAAGACTTGCCACATCTTTTGAGTGTTCAAACAGTTCTCAATCGGTGGACGAGTTATGGAGTTGCAAAGTGATAGTAAAAAAGTGGCTCATATGGGTCTTAAAGATATAAACAACCTGCATCCAAAGGTTTTGTTAAGCGTGACGCCAGAATACCTGTAATTTAAAGAATTATTGTAACTTAACTTGCATGCGTAAGTAAATAGCTTGAAAGACACAGTGATTTAGTTTTTTCATGTCAATTTTTTGGTCAGTAAAGATACTGAGTAAATATAGCCACATTTTGCTGCATGATTCACTGTTGCTGGTTTGCCTGCAGCAATGAGTTGTCAAAACTTGCAGATATTAGGAAAGTTCTGGGCATTTTTGTGTTGTTGCCACCCGGAAAAAAAAACTTTTGTACATTTCTTGAATGTGCATAGAGCTGATGTAAGTGTTGCCCATTCATTCTTGAGCGAAAACTTTTTACGCATAAAATTGAATGCTTATTTCAAGTTGGCATTTTTTTAGTGTGAAGCAACATAATTTGTAACTTGTCTGAGTTTGAACCTTTTTTATACTAACTTGTTATGTGAATAAACAAATTAAAACTTAAATATGCTAAAAAACGGTGTTTTAATGCCAGCATGCCAAACAGTGAAGTTGCATTCAGAAAATCCTCAATGTTGAAAGCTTAGATTTGTTTGTCATTATGCTAAATGTTTCTGGTTGCTGTGCATCATAGTGATTGACACTTGTAACTTAATAATGATTGTGTGTGATGCTTTATGCAGGGTTTCCTGGTAATGTTTGTGAATGTGTTTTTGATGCATGTCTAAAATGTTCTTCAAAATTGCCCATAAATTTTACACATGCCTAACTTTTTTGATATTGCAACAATAGTGTTATGTGAAAAGTTGGAAAACAGATTCCTTTGTTGGCAATATAATGTTAAGTCGGCATATGCCATGTGCATTTAAAATGTATTATTGTATGCAAAAGGATATTGTTCAAATTGTGTTACAAAAACTAATGTTATTTCACGTAGGGTCAGCAATGCTGGTAAAACAACTGTTGCCTCCAATTTGGAGTTCCAACTAAATGAAGATGTCGTCATTCATGTTTTTAATCAGGATCATTATTTTAAGGTAAGTCAATGCAACTGCCAAAATATTTACTGTTGTGCCATATAGGTATGTTACCCTAGTTTATTTTACCATTTTATGCGTGCTTCAATAAAACCAAATTCATTCCAGAAGTACTGGTGTGTATGTCCACTACCCAAACAACCTGAAACCAAAACCAACAATTTTTTCCATTGCAAATGAGAAAGACTTGCAGAGACTTTTGAAGGTTTGGGTAGCTATCTAATACAATCGACTGGCGAGTTATGGAGTTGCAAAGTGGCATGAAATTAGCTTCTCAATATGTGATTTAAAAGTATGATATGCTCGTACACCGACTCCCAACATGTTAAAAAGTTTCTTCAGTTTGTTTAAATCAGGGCAGGCGAACTCTTTAACCTGCAGGCTGTACGTGCTTGAACCAAAATTTGACAGGAAGTTGAATTTGGAGAAGATTGATTCATGATTGTTTGTGTAAAGTAGTATGAGATGCAAATGCTACCACAAAAAAGGTTTTGTGCTTTAGGAGATGACACAGCATGATGATATATAGCTTATTGCATAATCTATTTAATATATCCTTTTATTTTGCCATTTGGCCAAGAAAGTTGTTTTGTATTTTAGCAGGGCCAGTGTTGTTATCTCTATTTTAACCAGTGCATCGCAGTCTGAAGATGGTTGAAAAGCTTTGTTGCGTCAATTTTCAGAATACATCAGAGGTGTTACCATAGTCACTTTACTTTGATCTGCTACTAGCTTTGTTCAAAAAACAAAATTTGGGTAAAATATCTCTTCACCCAAACTTGTTCTTTTACCCAAATTTTGTTTTTTAGCCACAACTTTTGAAACAGAAACACTAGAAAGCTAATCAAGGGCTCTAGCCTAGTTTCCAATAAAAACTTGAGTCAAAAAATGGGCTCTTGTGGTTGGAGCCCAGGGCCAGATAATCTGAGTCAAAAATGCCTAAACGTACTCCACTTAACACTTTGACTGCCAGTCTACTAATATAGCACATCTGGATTTCAGCTTAAAACCAGCAGTTTTCGGTTGCCTTACCAACGCCATAGCTCCTTTGCCGATTGTGCTAGAGAGCTGTTCAAGGAGTCAAACAGATGTGCCAGTCTTCTAGTCTGCACTCAAAAAATAACTTTTTGGTTGGGCTTGCGGATTTTTTGTGAGTGATGTCATAAGTGAAGTAGTTTTTGGCTCATGTTACCTGGCGTAGGGTCCAACCACTAGGCCAAAGTATTTCGCTGAAGTTGTTTTCATTGGAAACTAGGCTCGAGTCCAAATCATTTTGAGCCTTTGATCGACTTTCTAGCATTTCTGGTTCAAAAGTTATGACCTTAAACAAACAAATTGATTAATTAGCTAATTATTCAAGTATTTTTATTGCTTTAGATCATAACTTTTGAACCCGAAACCCAGTAGGTCATCCAAAGTATTTCTGTGAAATACTACCATCTAAAACAGTGGTTCTCAAAGTGGTCGATATTGAACCCCAAGAGTCAACTGGATCATCCAATGGGTCGATAAATAGTAAAAGGGTCAAATGGGGTCACTGAATTGCCAGGGGGTCAATGAATAACTGCTGGGGTCTACTGGAGCAATGAAGCCTCCAATTCAAAATCATTGTTAGGAATGCAAACGGTGTTCTCCAACAAATCAAACAAAATTAACAGGGCTGATCGAATCTCAGCTACAGTAGTTTAAAAGGACATTCGATTGGAATAGTTTTTTGTTAAATCATACGTTGTGATGACCAGTGGTGGTCTTACCAATTTGGGGGCCCCTGTGCAGAATATATCAGGAGCCCCCTGCGTTCGCTTAATTCCGTTTTGATGACGTCACCATGTTCACTCAACCGTAGTACAACCTTTTAGGCAAATTATGGAAATGGTATATTTTGGGGTCAATATGAAAATGATATGATAATTCAGTTTACAACGTGAAAACGTACACTGTGTCCTTTGCCTGTAGGTAATCCCGTGCCATGACACGAATGTTCATTTTTCTTATTTATTCCCTGGCAGCAATGTAACCATGAAATTTGTATTTATTACAAATACTGTGGGGACAATAGATATTTTCCAAATGTTGGTGGGACATTTTACCCCAGTCCCCCTCTGAAACTCATTTCCTGCTTGCATTGTTTCTTTGGCAATGTATTTGTCCTTCTTATATGTGCACCATAATCCACTACACAATTGCACACAACATACAAAAAAATACAACACCTCACTGCTGTTTAACTTAAACAGAAAATACTTCAGGACAGGGTTGGGAACTTGGCTTTTTGCAGCCAAATTGTGAAAATTTGGCCGTTTTTAGAAGTGGTTTGGCTGTAAATATTTTTTTGGCCTTTTGTGAATATTTTTGGAAATTTGGCCGGCCATATTTTGGCCTAATTTGAATGTGGTACCACATTCCGGAATTTAAGCACTTCAAATGTTGCTATGTGGACTCTCACAAGCACGTTTCCCTTCCTGACAGTTGAAGTTACCCAGGCTAACAATTCAACCCAGGGAGTGAAGATGGTTAATCCAGGGAGTGAAGATGGTTAATAATGGTCATTGTTATGTAATCAATTTATCAAACTTCTACTCTGCAGTTTATTTCCTGAACGCATTAACGACGGTAACTGAAGCTCATGCTGTTTCACTGGGCACTATGGTGGGTTGTTGGCGTAGTGAGATCAGTTGATGTTTGGTCTCTAGTGTATATAGACAGGGTATTGGCGATGGTACCATTGACTTACTTTAAGGGAAACATTTGTTTATCAAAATACATAAAAACCATGTTTAGCCTTAGGCAGAAAGCCTTAGCTGCTTATGAGAGTTCGCTTGTCCAATGCGTTGATGAAGTGTCTACCAATAATGTTTTAGCATCTATACCTTATTCCTTCTTGCACAAAAAAAAACAGGGAACCAAACCATACTTCTACGAATTACTGCAATATCATATATCACTGAATACTTGGAACAACTACTGCATCAATACGGTAGAGTAGCAAGGTATATTTTGTGCAAAAACTACACACATGACATTCATCCTGTTATAAGCATATTTGAAAAATGCACAAAGAAAATGTACTAATGCTACCAACATTTATTTCTGAATCACTGCAGTGAAAAGCCAGTAGTTGCAGGTAAAAGAAAACATTAATGGTTGAAGAAAGTAAGGGAAGCTTCCACAAAAATATTTAAACCTTCAGTTCTGACACAGAATGAAATTCAGAGCAACTGATGCAACATTGCATTAGCAGCTATTGAGCTGTGCAGCAGACCATGCAAAAATACACAAGCACATTGGTGTTTACATCATAATTATGTCCAACAAAACCAATTTCTCAGATAATTATTTGAACTATGAAATTTCTCAAGAAGGCCAATTAAGCTTTATTAGAACTTATTGTTCCTGGGATTTCACCATTCAAAACTACAGATGAACATACCTTTTTTCTACAGTAAATCAGTTGAGAAAGAACAATGCAAACGTAATTTTGTGATGACACTAATGGAGTGAATGAAATATGCAGTATTGAATCACTCATTTTAATCAGATTTCACTGCTGGCTTGACCTAAATAGGCTACAACCACTTCACTTATGACAGTAAATACATAAGTTAATATCACAAAACTACTGTACAAATCTTTGGCATGTGCTTAATAAATAGATGTATTCAAATTGCTTTCTCTGCATGGTATTTTGCTTAAGGATGCATAAACTGAGTAAATAGTAGGTTTATAAGCAAGAATGGCAGACCACCAGGTAAAACATGTATCTATTAACAAAATGATTTATAAAAGTAAAGGCTCTACATTCTTAATTTGAAACCTCTTCAATTTTGATTGATGGCCCCATACCTTTTTGTCTAATGAAAAATACTGGGGCCCCTTACCCATGACCAAAGAATAAAGGCCTTGCTTATGCTTTGGTTTGGGGACCTCAACATCTTAGTTGGGGGCCCCTTGTCCTTTAGTTATACGGTAGTCTATTTATGTTACATCATTTTAGTGTGGCTTTTCATCCTCAGGTTGAAAACCCAAATGTGTTAAAGCATATTAACAATCACAAGATTATATAGCAAACCAAATTAGGTTATTTAGTAAAAACTATGTAATCATACTAAAAACACAATCACAAAGAAGGCTCAGAAATTTTGTAAAGCGCATAAACTAAAAATGGGCGTCCCCTCAAAGCGCATAAATTTAAAATGGGGACCCCCATTTTGCACACCCTGCACACTCACTAAGACCACTACTGGTGATGACATTATGAAAACTGTTCTGTTTTTTACGTCACAAACAATATTGTAGTGCATGTGTCGCAGTTTGGCAGTTGTTAGACTGGTAGTACAGTAGTTCGACACAGGCTACTTTCCTTGTATTAGTAACTGTTGGGCTAGGCCACGGGGTCTACAGAAAATTGTATACATTAATTGGGGGTCAATGTGCAGAAAAGTTAGAGAACAACTGATCTAAAAGCTTGGTCCCAGGGCCAGGTGAAGTGGGCCAAGGTGGCCTAAAAGTCCTCCACTTACGACAGGGCTCACAAAATACCCGCACCCCCAACCAATTTTTTTTTGAGTGAAGACTTGCCGCGTCTTTTGAATAGCTCTCCACCACTTTCGACGCCAAGTTACGCATGCGTAAAGCCATGTGCGATCCGGTTGTTTTGGCACGAGAATCCCTGATTCCTACCAGGCATCAAAGTGTTAACACTTTGGCACCCGGGTGGTTTCGGCGATTTTCGCAAAAAAACAGCAGTTTTCGGTTGCCTTACCAACGCCCTAGCTCCTCCGCCGATTGCGCTAAAGAGCTGTTCAACGGCTCAAACCAATCGGCCAGTCTAGTAGATTGCACTCGAAAAAAAATTTTTTGCTTGGGGAGTACGTTTTTTTTGCGAGTGACGTCATAAGTGCAGGACTTTTAGGTCACCTTGGCCCACTTTGCCTGGCCCTGGGCGCCAACAGTTAGGTGGTAGTATTTTGCTGAAGTTTTTACTGGAAACTAGGCTACAATCCAAGTCTTTTCATACTTTGGAAGACCTGCTGGGGTTTCGGGTTCAAAAGTTGTGATGTAAGTTAGAAAAAATATTTGACTAATTAATTAATTAATTTGTTTATTTTAGATCATAACTTTTGAACCAGAAACGCTAGAAAGTCAATCAAAGGCTCAAAAGACTCGGACTCGAGTCTAGTTTCCA
>JGI24158J21664_10004639_pt1 | contig 17731 bp, 6 predicted proteins | sample Ectturendosymbi3_FD_21664 | JGI IMG/M metagenome (IMG submission 21664)
ACGTTCTGTATTGTCTGTTTTTATCAACCTGCGTTCTGCAGAGTGTGTGTGTTCATACTATGGACTTCGTGTCTGCTCACAAACAAATAAATAAAAACTACTGTGCACTTTCCTGCAATCAGTCATGAGCATTTTGCCCTCAACAGCCAAAAATGAACCAATTTGAAAGATCAGGGTGTTGTCAAATCAGCTGTGCAGCCACGATGCGGTTTCCAAGTGGGCCACACAGCTAGTTGATAAGGTATTTACAATACCAACCGCGAAGTTATATACCATATTTATTCAATTGTTGGCCGCCCTTGATTGTAAGCCGCACTTGAACATAGGTTACTTACGCCTCTGAGACTTTCGCGTGCAAGCACGTTTCGCGTTTTTAGCAAACCTGGTAATGATTCTCACCCCGCAACTGGGTTGTTTTATTATAAGCCCTCCTGTGACGGAGTGTGCACGTGATGCTGAAGAGAAGAAAGAGAATGCGACAATATAGTTTGGTCGACAAAACGTAGCCAAGGAGACTGATCGTCATCTAGCTAGACCTTTCGATGAGCTAAATAAAAAATGTAAGCCGTCCTTGATTAAAAGCCGCATGAAATGATGACAAAAATGCATAAATCGGGGCTTACAATCGAATAAATGCAGTAATCAGCAACAGGAAACCAAATAGACCATTTGGCCTGTGAGGTCGTGAAATAGACGATGCTAGCAATTCTAAGAGATGCTGCTTCAAAATGAAGTGCGGTTTCGTTGCAATCATTGGAAATCCAAGTCTAAAAAGGCTGTGAAGCAGTTCCGATTAACCGGGTGTATGTTACGCCAATGAGTGTACCAGACGATTGACTGACGTATTCCAACAAAAACGTAAGGTGAAACTACAACCTTACGTGGGTCTTGGAAGTTTTGCAATCAATGTAAGAGACATTGAGCTTCAATATTATCCAAAAGCGACCCGATCTACTAATTACATTTGGAATGCACTGGTCCATGGGTGTCGGACGGATTTTATCCTAGGGGGGAACAACAGTAGATTTTCCCAGGGTGGCTGAAAGGGGCCTTGGCCCTCCTTGCCCCTTCCCTTGCGACGCCATGCATTAGTCAAGAACTGAATCCGGAAACCGTGCTGATTGGAGTGACAAGTGTTTGACTTTTTTGCTTCAGCTGCATAAAGGCTTTGCTGGAGATGACAGCGAAGCCCTCGATGCGATAAGTTGATGAAATGTATATCAACACCCGCAATCGAGTGTTTTAACAGTTTTATCTCCTCCCAAAAATTGCCTTCCGTGCTTCGAAGCGTCTGGAGTTAGCTATCGCATTTTGTGCTTTCANTAGTAAACTGGAAACAGATTGCGGTTTAAAAAATGCGCAGACTAAAGTTCTAAGCTATAATTTATAAAAGCTGTTTGGTGTGGTTTGAATTGTCAATTCGTACGTGAAACCACCAAAATTTTGCAGTACGTGAGAACGCCTTTAACAGCTGATAAAACGTTTTAGTACCATCGTACAAAGTACAATAGCATTGGTTCACCTCACAATCATACGGGTATCTTGCTATAATAGTCGATGCGCGTTGTTAAACGAAATCTTTTAAAAAATCTGAGGCCCACGTAAAACGAGCTTTTGCCCTTTGAAGGTGGTTCAAGTTCACGATGCAGTTTCATAAGTAAAGAAACAAGAAAATGTAACCTTGTTGAAGTGAGATCTCATCATTCTCAGTGAAGTTGCACGTACAACACGTTATCAACTTTACTGTGCTTTTATNGGCGATCGCATTTGGTNTCAAACCCGTTTGCAAACGTTTCTCTCAAGTCGTGTCCATTTGTAGACTGGGGTTGTTTGTTTTTCAAAGAGGTTTAAAATGTTTTTCAAGAACAGCCAATACAGATGAAGTGAAGACCAATAAACAAAAGACGTGCCAAACCATGCCCATAAGACTTGCGCCAAGATACAAACGATTGCACAAATCCCCGTTCCGCGCAAGTACAGCCTTAAATGTGAGAGGCGTGAGAAGCCTGGTTCACAAACAGCAACAGAAACCTGTCAAAGCCATCATACAACTGACCCCAAACGCACGTTGCAGCGCGAACTCAGCTCTCTGCTGGGAACTCGTTAAATATACTAAGCGTGAAGAGTGGGAAAAATGAAGCAGGATAAAAAGTATCAGTAAAGGCTTACCTGAATAGTAATCTCCCGCCACGAGTGTCCACTGTAAAAAATAAAGCAGCGTGAAAAAGCGAAGAAGTGAATCAGGGGTGGGCGGCGATTTCACAGAACGCGCCCAATGCTGCAAGATGGCCACGGCATCTGATTCATACTGGGCGCATCCGCAAATTGATAGCTTGTTTGAGTTCGGTATTTGAAAACCAGTAACCGACAGCATTGTCCGGCGATTTGGCTTCTCCAGTGGGCGTTGCGCGTTGCTGCTGCTAACGCCATCTTTCAAATTTTTCACTTCGCGCTGCCTGCCATCTTCTTTGTGCATTATCCAAAGCCGTAATTTCGGATTGAGCAATGTATCCGTTACAGCAATCAAACGTCAACATCAGCAAATACCTAACATGTGCTGTGAGCTATCTGCGATGACACGAACTCAGAATGGAAAAATTGGCATTTTGTGTGTAAAAGCACGCAACACCATGCACGCCACAAAACGTGCAAATGTAGGCTGTTTCGTGGCCAAAGCATAGTTTCAAATTTTTTGTATCTGCTTTGAAAGAAATTTATTTGGATCAAAAACACACGAACCATACTGAACTTATGGCAATCTAAACACCACAAAGATAACGCCTAATTTGTTACCTTGGTTTCCCCTCATAAAATCAAACTTCCGAAATCTTTCGAACGTTTTTCAACAATTCGATTAAGAGGAATGTTAAAGAAAACGTACATATGAACGTTTACCTGAAATTTATCTGAAACGTTTACTTGAAATTTATCTGAAACGTTTACCTGAAATCACGGAGGGAAAGTTTCAAAGACGTGCTATTTGCGTCTTCAAAGCCAGTGGTCAAAATTTTTGCTTTAGTGTGAGCAGAGGCGTAACGCGGTTAGACGGCGCCCGGGGCAAGAAGCAAGTTTGGCGCCCCCATATTTGAATCTGAGGTCTTTTGGAATGAAATTTACTGTATTGAAGAAAGTGCTTATGACATTGTTGGGACTTTTCGGCGCCCCCCGCAGTGATTCGGCGCCCGGGTATTGTTCCCCCCTTGCCCCCCCGTCGTTACGCCCCTGAGTGTGAGGAAACATCTTTTGCCCTGCTACAATTAATTGTTTCGTGAACATTTTGTGACCCTGCGCAATGTCAATACAGAACATGCAAACTAGGGTTCAACCAGTGTCGTTAAACAAGCCAATGAAATAAAAAAAGAAGTCGTTTTGTTTCTACCTTGCAAAAGTTACCTGTAACACAACGAGGGAGCTCGAATAAAAACCGCCACTTTAAAAGATTTGCGCTCCCGCTGGGCAGCTGCGCAGCGGTGAAGGCTCTGAAGCAATTTGAACAACAGCCAGACGATCAGGTATTGATAAAAACCCGGTATCCTGATATTTGCCCAGCACCGTTATGTTATAAACAAGAGATTGTCGCAGCCCCAGTTGTTTATCAATCAGTTGAAACAAATCTCTTCAGCTTGCTGCTCCTGCAAAAGTTGTTTTCCCCACATAGCATAGAGGTGTAAATCGTGAGCATGCAGTCTGATCTACCTGTAACTAAGCATTTGCTTTTAATCTTTTATTGCAAAACCACCATGCTTCGTGACAAAAAGTGTATTATTTTAATGCTGTAAAACAAATGACTTCATATCAAGCTGCTTTCCAACATGCTTTCTGACCGGCATAAAGAGTCTGAGGCGTTTTTTGGATGCAAGCCCGTAAACACATCACGAAGCAATTAACAACTGAACACCATTTTCTAAACTTTCTTTCTTATGGAACTGCTTGCGCATATCTCGCTTAATCAAATGGCTAAGTATTTATTGAAAGGCGATGTATTTCAACCACGGGAGCAAGATTTTTTTGAGAAGGTGAAGGCATGCCGCTGCGAAAATTTCCATTTAGATTTAAATTAAAAGCTGCTACGCCGTATCACTTCTTGAATGAATTTAGCGGATCTCACGATAACTGAAGCGTCTTCATCCCGCCCACTATGTTGGCACCCACGTGAAAAACGTTGGAAACTTCCGCTACTACGTGCAGCAGAATCTGTTTGAAACTAGATTCTGCTCCTGTAAGTTATGTTTTCTTGTTAGAGACCGTGCTGCTAGACTTAACAGCACTTCGGAACACGAACACAATGATAATCCACTCAAATTGCCAGTATATTTGGGGTTAGAGCACACGCTGCTCTTGTGTAAAACAAAGTAAAATGATCGTAACATACTCGATGTACCTATGCGCCCTGCACGTGATTCACATCATCAGACGCACAACTGCTTAATTAACATATTTCTCTTTCGTTGTTTGTTTTTTTAGCAATACGCGAGCAACTTTCATTAGAGCAATCTTATAAATAGATCTCTTTTGGCAAAGCTACGACGCCTTTCAAAATATAGCAAGGCACTGATATTCACTTTTGTCGAAGGCAGCTAAGACAGGGAAGTTGGAAGATTGATTATCGTATCTAACTGCCCTGTTTTTGAATTTTAACTTAATTTTTTTCATGAAAACATCACCTAAATACTACACTTTATAGTCATAGGCTACATAAACACAAAAATTACTGTCTAAAGCTTAGGAATACCTCACCATAAGCACATAATGCGGTGAACAACAATGAAGTTAAATATTTTTTAGATAATTACTCGCTGACTGCCGTCACAAGCATGGAAATGTTTACAGACTGAGCAGATGCTATGGCTTTTGCACGAAAATTGAAGTTATCTTTCGTTTTCATTGTTTTTTTGGCGAAAAACGTGTCATGCCTTAATTTTTCACTTTATTTCGAACAGACGACCACTCCGGTGCTTGGTGCAGATGGTCGCGCCACCAACGCTGGGGGGAATAAGCACCATTGGTGTTGCGGAAACTTTCTACACGCACAAGGAAAAAAGACAACCCAGTGCTGCTTGCAAGTGCGGTTAATGCTATTTTCCACCGAAACTACTTGACAGGCAAACGTTTCTTTAACCCGTTAATGACCACAACCAAAAATACTACTCATATTCTTGTGGTTTTATGGTATCCGTCTTTTATACGTCCTGACATTAAAATTTTTTTAAATAGGCTAAAAATTTTGCGGTTGCTCAGGAACAACATGTTCCAACGACGGAGCAATGGTCCAGTGTCAGTTCACAGCTGCATAATTAAGCTCATTGACGTTTCTTATTCCGTCTCTTCTGTCACTCCTGTTAGAACAGAACCGTCGCCAGAAAGTGTTCAATAGGGGGGCTTTGCAGTTCTGCTGGGAGGCTTTTCGTTTGTGCGGGGGGGTTTGGCATTACAAAATTAACCAAAACTCCCCTTATTTATAGTGTTTCACGTTTCAATTTGGGGGGCTTGGAGCTTTGTTTGGGGTCTAAGCCCACCAAAGCCCCCCCGTGGCGACGGGACTGTGTTAGAAAGCTGTTTAGATGTGCCACTACCGCAATTTGTTTATTGTTACACTTATAACCATGCACCAATTGTCCAGTGGAAAGACAAGGTTAAAATGTCAACGTAGAACCAACGAAAACGATAAAACGTAAAAGCCAATAACGAAAGAAAACATTGCTTAATTTATTTTTTTACCAGCATAACCAGGGAATGGGAGGTGTAGATTTACTCGAGAGAATTGTTAGGCAAGATAGACCAACGATTCAAAACTAGGATTGGCCCCTGTTGTTGAATTTTGTTGGGCAGATACAACTGCTGTTTGGAGATCGCATGATACGGCTGAATACAGCCGAAAGCAGGGTCTGCTTTGGTTTACATGTTCGGCTGCAGCTGGATTGACTGGAAACGTCCAGAGTGTCTTTTTGTGGGCCTAGTGGGAAAATAATTATCAACAAAAAATCTGAATTGCATCACCCTATATAGGCTGAAAATCAAGGACGATGAAGGGTATGTGGTATAAACACTTGAAAATGCAAGGATTGCAATTGTTAGACTGCACGCAAAATGCTTTTTAGCTTATCACAAATAGTAACGTTTATTTTGCCGTTCAATTAGTGTCGTGGGTTTGCTTTCACTGGCTACTGTATATCTTGCTTTGTACTTGCTGCCTATCATTGTAGTACAGCATTTACAGTACATTGCAAAGTTTTATCGTAAGGATTTTGATTCTCACACCGGTTTGGACCATTGTTCCGAAAGTGGAACAAAAAAACTTCCTCTTCCAATGATTTCTTTGCAGGTCGCACTAACGGCATGCAATAGACATCGTTATATTCACTAGTGTTTCTACTTTCGATAAACGATGAAAACGTTTTTGCTGAGACAGCTTTATGGAGCAAATGCAGGTCATTCAAATGTGGAAATATTTGGCATTTTCAAACATGTGGTAGAAAACAAATTAAAATGTTTTTGACAAAATTAAAATGTTTTTGACAAAATTAAAATGTTTTTGACAAAATTCATGCTTGCTTGCACTAAAGTGAATTATCATTGAAATCAAAACTGAGATGAAACAATGAAGCGGAAACGAGCGTCTACCTAGTAAATGTCATGTTTCAGAAAAGGAACAGTGGTCATTAATGGGATGTCGCAGTAGAGATTGTCGTCGGATAAAATAGGATTAATTTTCAATTTACACTTTCTTCACCGCAAACGTCACGCTCCACTTCGTTCAAGCTGATTGGAATGAATTCGTGGCGCTGATTCCTCGTTAGCAGTGAAAGTGTTGTGACGAAATGAAAATCGAGTTTCCATTATCCGCTCTTCCGCTAAACAAAATGCCTGCGCAGTGCCATCCTTAACAGATGGTAGAAATTTCAGTGGATTTCCTTAACCTATGCCAGTTGTGGTGGAGGCTTGGCCGCAAAACCTAAATTTACTAATTACTGTCAAAGTATGCGTAGACGTAGTATGTTGCTATCATAAACATGCGAAGGTCTTGAACTGCCCCTAACAAACAGCATTTATCGGTTGTGCGGCAATAAAACCATTATTGATCTCATCTAGGTGTTAGCGCTCTGCGTGCTACTGCAAATACAACGGTAATAAAAAAGTAACGCAAATAAATCTTTCTGGTGACGGGTTTCGCGAATGATCCAGATGACAGCCTCCGCATACAAAATACGTGCATGCCAATGTCAATGTCACCAATCCGTGAGTGCATACGCTGTAACGGAACTGCTGCCGACAATCGGCAAAGACTCATGCCAAAGCCATCTCTTGAATTTTTCATTTACTTCCTGCAAAGAGGTGCTTCTCGCATGGCCATGTGTGGGGATCAGACTACTTTTGAGTTTATCAAGATCACGAAACTAAAATGCGTAGCCTACTTCCACACGATCTTCAGGCCGCCACACCTCCCTGTTCTCTTGTTTTTGAAGCGGCCTTGAATGTTCAGCTATGCAGGACACAACCACACACAGCCAACTCGCGCAAGCAGCCAGTGCTTACTTCCCGAAGCCATGCCGATGTATTCCCCTAGCTACTGGCAAAAAGTCTATGAAACTGGAAATAGATTGTAAGGATGTAGAACACTACAACGCACTTCAGAAAGTTCATCAGGCGCGCTAAGCCAGTCAAGCCGAACAGCTCTTGTGGAGATGCTAAACCTGACCTGATAGCAAGCTTGTCAAAACAGTAAAGCGAAACTTTTAACTTCGGCTGAACATTGGTTATCACCGTAAAGAACGCAGCGCACGCAATGGAGTAAAACCTAACAGCACTGTTTTAGGTAGCCTTCTAAGCATAGATTTTGTGACCTCGCCCTTTGGCAACAATAATAATTATTGTCGTCTATTTTTACTATACGTTGACTTCAAAACTGTTTCCAAATATACACCTCACAATCAGAGACAAAAGTTCACCTCACGCGACACAGACGCATGTTTCTCATTTGCCTCGCAGTGAAGCAGTAAAATCCATATGCTTCTCAGTAAGCAGCAAGTAGCAGCGCACTGTGGGTTCAATGCTCTATTTCACCAGAACAATGGTAGCCAGCTGGATCCTCCGTCTTCGCGACAAACAGGATTCAGGCAGTATCAGATCTACAAGTCTACAACACTGTGCAAGTCAACCACAACGACGCGGTCGTGCTGTGCTCTTCAAATTACCTCGACTTTTTCGGCGCCTCAGTCATGTTATCACTTGTAAAGCGTCACAGTGTGAGACATGACACCGGTTTTACTCCAGTGTTATATCACTATTCAAAACTTATGTCGGTGTCTAAAATACTTCCAAGCTCACCATTTGGTTTCGGCAGAACCAATTGTCCCTATTTTACCCATGGACAGTAAAGCTGAAAATCTTATCTGAAAAATGCCCACGAAAATATAACGTTGTGAAACCTGCTTCCCACAACAATTAGGGGTTGCGTTGCATTGTGAGCAAGACTCGGACGAAGTTGCTCATATAGCAAAAGAAACAACTTCGAGCTTGATGATGACTTTGGAAGAATAACTTCAAACGCTTGCTTTGACCCCTACAGTACCTTGGTACACAATAAAGTACATATCGCTAATATCAGTCTTGCTTCACACCTTCAAGCTTGTTTAAGTGTTTCGCCGCCCGCTGTAACCTGAACTTTGTGCAGTGACATGCATCGTACGTAGTTTCTTGGACCAGATATGTGAAGGGCCCGCAGGTGATTGTGAGTTGCAACGGCAAACTTGAATGGCAGATCAGAGCACTTCTATAAGAAAAACTAAGTACTCACAATAATAATCCGCTGACGCATAGCTCCAACAAATGAACTGGTTTGGTGCAGCTATAAATTAGACAAAGCTGCGGTGAGTCACCGGGGATCCTTTCTTAAGACATGAGGTTAAATGGAAAAGACATTGGTGGTACATTTTCTCAATTAAAGAATAATGCACAGCAATGGCGGCATCGCAACTACGTGTATGAGGCTGGCGAAACACGTTTGAAATTTCCGTCCAACAATCCGAACTTCAAGCAGTGACGACGACTCATGGTGCTCCGTTAAACCGTTCGCATTGTACTAAAAGCGAACAGCGAGAGATCTTGCCCGTGAACTGGGAGCAGCATTAAGCAATTTTGCCCCAGAATCACAACTGGGAAAAACTGCAATGACCTGCAAGTGAAATGTACACGAAACAATGGGCAACGCAACTGTACCTAATTTCCAGCAAAATTTACCAGAGGTAGTAAAATGTGTTTCATTATCAACTTTCTATACTGAACAGCCGATCAAAATTATCAACATGACGTGTACATTTACAATGAACCATGCATGGGCAAATTAAGCTGGTGGGCCACATGCAGCTCGTTAAGCTTTTTAATCTAACCCACTAAATCTGTCCAAATTATATTTGTCCAAATTCATTTTTACATTTCACTTGTATCAGTTTGTACAAACAATCCATCACCTAATCCTGATCCGGTCTGCTGTAAAACTTTAAAATGTAATGCGTTCTGCCAGTCAAAAAATTAGCCAATCCCTGCAATAGACATAAGCAGTCGTTGTATGGAGGCAAACAGAATGCTGACAGACTGTCTACTAGTGTCTATAGCCGATCAAGAATGAGGTTGAAGTGGGTACAGGCGGTGCATTGGAACCGATCCGCAGGTGACAGCTTGTTGCCAGGAAATTCCGAGCGCCAAAAAGCGGTCAGTAATTTAGACAAACTTCACAGATAATTACTTCTATTACCAAGCAATCAATGAACACTGGCAAGGCAATACCCATTACAAAGAATTCCTCTACGTCCAGCTATAACCTGAATTGGCACGAAAAATGTCGTGCTGTGTGCTCCAAACCCTCTCACAATTCCTCACAGCTGACTTGCACTTTGAATTGTATCAGTAGCGCGCTACTTTTAGGACGCTTGGCTTATGGCCGCCAACGAACTGTAATGCCGTAAAGAAGACCTACCCTGTTTTCCCATTTCCACAAGTCTTAGTCAATCCGCGCACACATGTGTTCGAAGCGGATTTTGGCGCTGCTCGTCTGTTTACTTTGAAGCTTTCAAGTCATTCTACTTCAGCCAATACCTGGGATACTATAATGCCCGACAGGATAAACTTCAAGCAAACAAAGCGAGATGGCTTGTGGTGAAACTGGCCCGTGGGAAAGTGGGGCACTCTTCGCTGCGTCAGTCAAACCGTTTCCAAGGCAACTTCTTGACGATGGCGTGGTTTTACGTGAGTTTATGACAGCAGATGTTTCTTTGCAGCTGTCAACAATCAGCAAGGGAAAACAGAGCTAAGTGTGGAAACATGCAACCAAGCATTTGCCGGTATGTCTAACGGTTGTAAGAGCGAACATACCTGAGCTGATTACATAAAGTTATCGAACGAAACGTGATGCACCTTTCTCAGAGGGGCAGAACGAGCTTCTGGAATGCCTGTATCGATTAATCGTGATCGTCTCATTCGGGCATGATGAATATGAACTAGTAGCAACGGGGCGGTCTCTTTTTGCAACACAACATAAACACGCTTTGCAAAAATGAATAAGCTATAAACTCGAGGGCAACCACAAGTCTCGTTTTGACAGGGACAGACCCCGTATTTAGTTTGGGGTCGTGTGCGCTGGTCGTTACCTGCTTGTCGCGGAATACCAGACCGAGTGTTGGCAGCAGAAAACAGCAAAAGAAAAATGAACATAAGCTGTTAAAAGTTTCGTTTCTATTACAAAAATAAACGATGTCTCTTTCTTGCTTTTCACTGTTTGGGGGAAAAATCATCAGGATGTCAGAGTAATTCGCCGGCCTAATTTTATGCAGTCAAATTGCCCATGACCGTATGTGAAACTTTCACAACCGAAATTGCGCAACGTCCCGGACTGACATTAACGATTTTTTTCATCCCAACTACCAACTTGGCAGCTGTTCTCAGATAACCTTCTTTAATCACTCGTGAAGAAAATTCGACAAAACGCTACAGACAGCTTGTTTATCCCAATTATCACCTGAGAAAAAACGACCGCTCGTCCTCATCAGACGCCACTTACGCAGCAATAAGAAACAGAAGAAGTGTTTTAAACCTGCTGCCTAGCAAGTGCGCCGAAATATCAGAAAACTTGCTTCATGTACCTGCTAACTATGATTGGAAAAATAAACAATGAAATGACTGAAATAGCCCACCTCACAAAAACATTAACTTTCCGTCAAAAAATGTAGCCCAACAAAATTAAAAGTGTTCCAGCAGAAGAAATGTTTGATAAATTAAACGCGGATACCAGGGAAAGGCGTAGAATCCATTCGGAGAGACCAATGACAGATTATTTTAAGTACATATTTTGTAAGTAGCAGCCAGCTCTAGTTTCGCTTGCCCCGAATAAAAATTTGACTTATGCAAACCATCCTAGCGTCCATTCGTGATCGACTCAAGAGTAATGGTACGTGTGCGCGATCGGCAGCAGTTACAATAGCCATGTAACTGCGGCTCATGAGCTTCTGTAATAACTGAGCTTCGTTTCAACCCGGTTACATGAAAACAAGATAAGCGGCTTAAAACTGATTGGCGCAAAATCCGAAAGATCTGATAAGCTGCCAGAACAAGGCGAATGCAAGTTGCAAATCCACAGCAATCAAACCGTGTAGAAACTTTTGAGCTATTAACTGTTTTTTCAAATGAGTTTGTATTAGGCTCAATTTTTTTTGCAAATGTAGGCGATTTACCAATGATGCTATTATCTGGTTTTACACATATTCGTAATGCATGCTTTAATTCAATCGCGTGTCATCAAAGCAAGCGTTTTAACAGATATATCATTTCGCATTCGTTTTTCTCAACACTCGACCTCCACGATGTTTCAAAGCTCAAAGTTCTCGCTGTAAATGCAAACAGCAATTTCGCGTGAAGATGCCATTGACACGAAACTATCCTGAAAGCTGCAAAGGCGCACGTAGCTTTTCACACGCGACAAACTTAACGACAGAAATCACGTAACGCGATGTTTTGCCAGGAAGTGCCGGTTAAACAAGCCAGTGAATAGGTGCTTGTGAGCTTATCTCGCAATCAAGTTGCGCACCTGATCAATCACGAGAAATCAAGCGAAATATTCCCTCCGTCGACGCTGGGCAATAAGCGAGTGTGGGAACCGGTTTGCAACGGAGAGTCTTGCCAGGCGCACGTCATTGAGACACATTTACCAGTAACTAGCAGCTGCAGCAGCGACTGCGTACATCCAGAAGCCAAGTTGGCGTCGATTCGCAACAGGGCAGGAGAAATTACATCCCATTTGGCAAAAAGATTTCCGACCGCACAATTGCAATACCGTTTTATAGTTCCAAAAATATTCCTTGCAATAACACGCGATGTCGTTTTTATTTCGAAACTATTCAAAATAAGACCCTGCGCAACATCGAACAGAATTTGCTAGCAAAAACCAGTTCTTCGATTTTAGTTTGCGTCGCAGCGTCAACCCCAGTGTTTGAGACAACTACCAGAAACCGTGCAGATCATTACTGGAAGCCTTTCTAATTTTCCTTTAGCGCTTGAAATCACTGGACAGGCATCACGCCATCTTTATAAATTACAATGCTGAACACAACAAAATAACGTTTTCTGGCTGAAGGAAGTAACAGCGGCAATTACTGGCCGGAAAGCACTTGCAGTAACCTCTCATTGAATACGACGCCGTCAGTTCTGTACAACAGCAGTACAACAATGACTGAGAGCGACGATCCAACCAGAGCAACAGTGTGGCCAAGCCATCAAACTGTTTTTTTGTACAAGCGAGCACGAAATGAAACACTGCAAGTTAGTACAGAAAATTTTGCTAATAACCCTTTATTTTTCATGAGTTGTGTAAAAGATGAGATGCTGAAAACATGTAACGCACGCTGGGTCACTAACGCTTGCTTGAAATGTACCCATAAATATTCTGGCTGTCCATAGTGTTTAACGAAAATTCGTAAAGTGCAGAATAGCCATGACGTTCAGAAACGAAATAAGCAATAGTGGTCATCAAACTCTGCAATCTCCTTTAAAACTTTTTTGGCATTAAACAAAAAAAATGATTGTTTGTTTCTAGACTATTTTCAGTAATTTATCCTTGCTAATGCAGTAGTTTGTAATTGGCAAAATTTTTTGTTAGATGGCGTTTTATGACATAACATTGTGACGCCAGCAGGTTGATTCTAATGGGGCCTGATGGTCACCTGGCGAACAAAGTGACTTTGATGGATCCACGTCAATGACGCAACAAAACCAGTTCTGTGATGTAATTGTTCCACGAGGTGCGTGTTCATTTTTGGATTTTTCTTTTTCTAGTTTAGAAGCATATACCATGCGAAGATTCAAACTGAATTTCAAAGAGTGACGCATCTCGAAACGCCAGGAGTTAAAATTAGATAAATGTAGCTTAAACCCGAGGATATTTGACACGAGCTAAGTACCAATAAGTTGCGTTTAAAGTAACATGTTAACAACAGGTGCAAGTAAAACCCTTATCAACTTTATATGTACCAAAAATCTATGAATGAAAATTTGGGACGAATGTTCAAGTCACACTTCCATCGATCAGTAATACACTAGTAATGTCGCAGTGCAAGTTAATATTTACAAGTTTGGTACGTTGGTTCACTTCCTGATAATAAATTTTAGCCCCATGTCCACTGACTAAAAGTTAGCATAACAGCTTCCAACAAACGAAATGTTAACTCCCCAAAAAACGCTTTTATTTTCATTTGTCTTGCAATCGCCTTTCTCGCATGCGTTATATTTGCATTTGATCATCTCCTGCAACAACTTCTGGCAATTCATTCACTTTACAAAGTCAACCTACGCAGAAGGTAGGTTGTCACTTCGCGATCCACATCATGCCTATTCCTATTCGCATATTTTCAAAGGGATCTTTCATCGCCTGGCAATGCGTCGAGTTCGATCATTGCATTGCACTACACTGAGCTACACGATCCATTGCGGTCGATTGTGCTGTGCTGCCGCGATCTGATGGACCGTAGTTTTCGTCCCGTTGCAGATCGACCAACCATCAGCGACAAGATGCGTAATCGAGCGAACAACGCAAGCATGACTGGTTTTTCCATTGTCGCTAGTCTTCAAAATTAGCTGCAAGAGAGTACTCGACACAGTGGTCTGAAAACAAAGTATTCATAACGTATTTGGAAAATGCTTCATGTTTATGCAGTTGCGACAGGAGCAAACGAAAGCAATAATTGGCGCTTTGCTTTCAGCTTTTCGGTACACTAAACCAAACCAGTAATCGAGTTGTGGCAGGTAACTTCTAGACAGCGTCATGGCAGAAAACACCAAACATCATCACACACGGTCAATACAAGGCTCGCAGCTTTTCGTCCGTGTAAAAAGTCTGTCACACTGTACCTGGCAGAAAACGACACCAAGATATGAAACTTACGAAGGCGCCACTTTGGACAACACATACAAAACTTTGGAAAACCCATGCTCAAAGTCAGCCGGTTGGCCGTGTGGTCTCGAAAATCCTCCCGCAATGCACTTCGCGTCCAGGGTTCACGTTTCTGGGCTATTGCTAGCAAATTATATCGATCCTATTACTGAATAAAGAGTAAATGGGCCTACTTTTCCCTGCGCGGTGCTATTTTCAAAAACCCTACTATTAAGCTCCGTTGGCCATGTAGCATCAAAATTGTGAAACCCCGAAAACAATGGGCTGCCTTTCAGAGCCTGTCGGAATGTGTAGCCTATCGTTTCGTCTAAATGCAGCGTAAATAGTGGGCTTCATTGCTACTAGCAACAACACAACTACGTAATCAGCAATGAATGAAGTGAAGTGTCATCTTCGCACCACTTTGAAATACGGAAGCTCTGGGTATCATTTTGTACACATGCCTAAGGCAAAAAAGCGAACCCTGCAAGTAGAACGTCTGCTCAAACCACTATGTGTGCACTTCATGCCGCACACAAAACTGAGTAGTGCAATAGTTCACATGAGTGCAGGCTGACTGCAGCTGCTGCCATCTTCGAAGACCCGCGTTATGCACTACAACGAGTTGTTGCCTTAACGCACTTGGTTAAAATACTTGAAACAAGTAAAACCCTTGCAGTCTAAATCGCTAAACCAAGTATGTCAGAAGTTTCCGCTGCAGCTATTCTTTTTAAACAGGCGCGTCTCTGCTACCCGCAAAGCTGCTTTACGCCAAGTCATCAAGATACAACATGACAGCGTTTCACCCTAACGCAGCGTAAAACGCGTGTGCTTACTATGTCCTGCCTTTCTTCGCGTTGTCTGACCCTTTCTCCGCCGTTTCGCCTCATTACAGCTTTTTTCGTCCTGCGATTCGTTCCGGCCACTCTTCACAGAACCATCGCTTTCCTGGTTAAGCAAACAGGCGCGAATATTTTATTATGACGTCATACATGCCGTGAATACTGCTGATAACGAAAACAAATGGGAGTTGGCCAAGCAACTTCCACACCATAGTGGGTCCACAGCAAAGCAAGCACCGATTACGGGATTTCCCCTGAACAGACTTATAGACTTTGCATCGTCCTCCGCAACACACGTGCAGCTCAGCGTCGTAATTCGCAATTTTGCGCCGCCTACAAGAGTTATAGGAGGCCTTGGTTATGAACCAACAGACCATGGGTGTCGGAAGGGGGTGGCAGGGGGGCTTTACCCTGCTGGATTTTGAAATTTGATATTTTCCTATTAACTTTTTGGTGGAAAATATTTTTCTCATAGTTTCGTAGTTGGTAAAATGAATTTTCACCACCGTTGGCCCCTTCCTGGAAAAATCCTGTTGGCCACCTGAAAAAATCCACTACTGTCCCCCCTCCGCTGGAAAAAATCCTTCCGGACCATGCTCCAGGCTGTCCAAACCCTTCCCACTGTAGAAGCATCTTGCGAGACAACTTTTGCAGGCTGACGAAAAATTTGTGCAAACGGCTGAGTAACTTATGTCGACGATCATGGGCTACCGAATTTTCTCTGTCGTTATTGCCTTGTCACCAACACATTTCACAACTAATTAAGTTTCAGTCACGCTTTTTGTTTGTTTCCAGCTTCAACAAAAGCTTTGATCGTTTCCATCTAAATTACGCATTGAAACGAAAGAAAGTCCATGCAAATCGAAGAGAGCTCAACATTACAAAACCCGACTTTTTCGTGAGGTGCTGAACGACCTAGAATAAAACTTTCGTACAACTTTTGCACATCAAAGACAAAGTGTTGCAAATCGTCATAGCAAAACTACGTCCTAAGCAGTTGAAACAACATAACGACCGTGTCAGAAATGAAACGTCTATGTTTGACCACCTTTGAGTGTAAAGCCACAAAGAAACGTTAGAAAACGCTCGGGATTTATCAGTTGCCACCAGCGTAACATTTCAGCCTTAGAGCGTTAGTCAGCAGTGGTTTGGCCGTTCATAACCACAGAGTGCGAAATTTTGAATACCACTCGGTAATCTCGTGCTTTTCAAGTAATAACAAAAAGCATTGGTCATGAAACTGTTTTTTTCGGTCATAGACTGCAATGTTTTTGAAATGACCGAAAAAAATTAAGTAATTTCGGTCAGAATGTCTGAAAATATAGGCTAGTAAACACTGCTACGGAAAGTTTTAATAAAACAGTGAGACAAATGACCGAAATGTTTCAGTGACTAAAATGTCTCAGCAGGCCCGTAACCAGGGGGCGCAGCGGGGGCGAAACCCCGACTAGAAAAATTTTCTCCCCCCATGGAAAATGTGTTGGACATAGTTTATAACTATTGGACATAGTTCAAAAAATTTGGGCTCCTCTCAGAAAACTCTTCTCCCCTCCTGGTGTCCCAAGCTGGTTACGGGCCTGTGTCTCAGCAAAATTATGACCGAAATATCTCAGAGAAACAAAAGTAATGAAATATGAATGAGTTTCACATAGTTATTCGACCCCTTGACAAAACAAAACATTAGAAGTGGAAGGTTACTCAATGTTTAATTTTCTCTCTGCTCTGATTTACTTCTTTTTTGAAGAACTGTTTTCCTACTTCATCGTTAACCCCCGGCCAGTGGTGCCCGCCTCCCCATTTAAAATTTATGCCCCCATTTCATGTTTGCCCTTTGTTGATGCATGCATCCAATATTGTACTGTATTTAAAAAATGTGGTCCCCCCTGCTGCGAAATCCTGGCGACGGGCCTGTTTTGAAGTCCGTAAAAATGCGAAAATACTTACCTAAGTCGCCAATGTTGTATTCGTTTTCCTCTTTCAATTAATAAAAGATATGCGTGTTCAGCATGTGACCAATTGAACTGAAAAAATCTAAGAAAATTCCAGCAACAACTTGTGGTCGTCACCTAATGATTTTTTGTTATATCAAACTAGTAACAGGATGGAAAGATTCCCGAGCGATGGCTTGCCTACACCTGGACGTGCTACATGAAGAAGTGCCCCCTGCAAAGTGTAACATTTTCGAATTTCCGCTTAATGTGGTCAAACAATGCTCTTTTAACTAGCGTCAGTTGCAGTACGAATCATCATGATTGTGCCGTTGTTAATCTGTAAGAAAGCGCAAGCGAAAACAAACCAGATCGAATGTATTGGCCCAAATAAGTTATAGGATAATTCCTAAATACATCAAACTTTGCATCGTGTAGTTCAGTGTTTTTCAACCTTTCTTGCATCACGGACCACTTTATGCAATAAAAAAATTTTGGGGAACACTAAACAAAATTTTATAATCACAATTATGATGTTTAGTTCTGTT
>JGI24158J21664_10004640_pt1 | contig 17730 bp, 16 predicted proteins | sample Ectturendosymbi3_FD_21664 | JGI IMG/M metagenome (IMG submission 21664)
AACGCTGGGCTAAGGTCAGGTTGTTGTAAGTGCTGTTTGTATTGATATGTGTTGAAGACAGTTTTCTAGGTTGTGTTTTTTGTAAGAGCAGAGTAGCAGTACTGTGCTGACAGATACTAACTTATGCGATCATTTTAACTTGTAATGTGCCCTTGTAAATCGTAAGCTGCTGGTTTTGATAGTCATGCTTGTCAGCAAGTTCATAGATGAGATAGAGTCCAGGCTCTGATAGAGTCCAGGTTCTGTTGGAAGCGGAAGCGATAGGTGTGGAAGCGGAAGCGGTTGACGCGAAATAGCCGCTTCCACATTCCTGGTTTAAGCACCAGAAATGAGTGCTTCTGTGCTAATGTCTCCCTTGGGCTGGCGCTCAATCCTTTGCCATCTTAAGTTGTTTGCTTTTAGAATCATCCGTATCTTTTGTGGATGGGATTTTTTGATCGCTGTTGTTCTATCTGGCCATATGTTAACCTTCGGCACATCGCGCTACTGTGCCAAGACCTGACTGCCTTATTTGCACGACATACTTGTTAAGCTGTAGTTAGTCCTCTTAAACAACATGCATATTCCAACGGCTGTCATTAATTTTAAAGCTTGTAAATCTCTGCCTTGCTTTTGCAATAAAAAAACCCAGTAAGTTTCCTTTATTCGGGGCTGCGAGGACACTAGGTACCAACCGACAATCAATAACTTGTTTCGTCGTCGTGTTGTGCTCGATCCACTCCAGAGATGCATGCCTGAACAAGTTCTGCTTCAGCGCTATGACGTGGCCAGTGCTGCTCGTCGTAAAACGATCAACAATGCTATTGTTCCAAAGCGCTTCTGTTGTAAAACGACATTTCGTGTTCATTGTTTCACAAATTAAACTTCCCATTTCACTCCCCTGCGCTTAAGCGTCGTTTGCCGTCACAGATCGCTGCTCGGCACCCGGAAATGACGCCGGAGCAGTTGGAGTCGATGATATGGATGGAGTGGGAGGCCCTGTCCAGCGATGAACAGAAGCGGTCGATCGCCACTTCCCTCCCCAAGAAGCAAAGCAGCGCGCACTCTGCAGCTGTGAAGCCAAACCGTCAGAGCAGGAGCCACGAAAACCAGGTGCGGGACGCGCTTTCATCATATGTTTAGGAGCAGAAGCTGTCGCTTGAACCAACACCGGAAGAGTCGGTTTTGTTCAAACCNATGTTACAGCGCGTGTAGTTTGAGTGGTCGCAAGCTGGTNCACCGTCCTAACCTGGGTTGATTTTTTCGATCATAGACCATATTTTTATTGAAATGACCGAAAAATTCGTGTCAAATCGGACATGATATCCGAAAATATAGACTAGTGAATACTGTTATGGCGAGTTTTGATATCACTGCGAACAAATAACTGAAATGTTTCAGCGAAAAAAAGCCAGGGCTCAACCCATTGTGACACTTGGTTGATTCAATCAATAAAATGAAGACCCCCCTTGTTTTACAAGAGGGTTGCTTGTGGTGTTGCCCCATGTAAATTTTCCGTGTGGTGCTAAATTCTCAGTTGCATGTCAGAAAGCAACGTAAGTTAAAAAAGAAGTCGCTTTTTGCATCATTATTTTTGCAGCAAATGCATTAATTGTGACATTATACATTTTTTTCTTTTACTTCGGAGAAGTCAAAAAAAACAGATAATGCTAGATGAACGGCAAGTTCTTTTGGTGGAGTGTGTCGAATTTAATTAATAGACGTTTCTTTCCCATGTGGGAGAGTGTCTGTTTTAGTTTCGCTTGACGTTCTTCGGTAACAAGCATATTCACAGTGTTAGGATAAACACTTGTTTTTCGTACAGTAGTTGGATCTGACGCTTTCGACTTTGCAGATCGACGAAACACACGTGCCTGCCGCATTGTCCAACGACGACGACTCGTTTTCCTGCCCCGTCTGCCACACGCTGTATCCGAGCAGAGTGTCCCTTGGCCAACACAAAAGATGGTGCAACGACGGACGAGGTTGTGTATTGCTTTGCGCTTAACTCGTGATGTCATTCCTATACTGAGAGCACACCTCCCAGCACACCTGTCGATGTGAAACAACACATCACGGTTTTGCCCGAGATGAGTTCGCATGCCTTTATAGCAGCGTTCCATAAGCATTTGTGGGTCATGGACCCCCAGTACAAGGGTGAGCAATTAGCGGCCCGCAGGCCACATGTGGCCCGCCACAACCTTTTCAATGGCTCGCGGGAGCATTCAGGAAAAATCGTAAAATTTCAATTTGTTGTTAATTTTTTTGAGGTTACATTTGATAAAGTAGAGCAAGAACAATTATCATTAGGGCAACCAAAAGTCAATAAAGTCAAATTTTTTCTGCCGTTTGAAACTTTATGAAACGTCCACAAACCAAATTTCACGCTCATACCATGAGGGAATCCCAAGTTATTAGGTCAAAAAAAGTCAAAACGTTAGGTCAAAATTTTCTTGCAGCAGAGTTTTTTATCTCTTCATCGATACTTTATTGAAACTACAACAACAGACATTGATATGCTTTTGCAAGTTTAGTTGCAATTCTGTAATAATAGTAAGTTTGTTGTGACTTCTGAGGTAATAATGTTGTTTCGCCCACTACTGGACGATTGAATAGTATGTAACATAGGCATGATAAGGCAAGAAACGTGGTCTTACAGTACTTGGTTTGGCAAATGCTCAATCCATTATGCATGTAACGTTTCAACTTTATGTGCTCAGGTTTGACTCTACTGTAGTTGTGTGCTTATCAATATATCATTCCCAAAGTTAAACAACCAAATATTTTAAAATTTTGAAGCTTAGAGTGCATAAATATGCTTTTGGTTTAACTTCAACACCTAAGGCTGAATTATTCTGCAGTTGCAAACGCAGAAAATTTATTGGTCAAAATAAAGTCAAAATTTGTAAATTATAAGGTAAAAAATTGGTTGCCGTAATTATCATAAAACGTTTTAGGTGTACCATTACTCCTTCTGTTTTGTTTGTTTTTCGATCCGCTTAGACGGTACACGGTTCTCCGCTGAACGCGGCCTCCTCAAAGTCGCCCATCCCCGCCCCGGTACATCTTAATAAATGTTACGGACCCCCCTGAAAAAGAAATGTTGCAACAAATATTTGAAATTAGGTCTTAATCATCATCATAGTAGCAATCGAAATGTCTGCAAAGCTTATTGACCCTTTATTTCTCATTTACTGGACCTAGGTTCAAACCCCGTACTTGACAGTTTCAGGACTGCTATGCTTTATGGCTGAACCACTTGTCGAGTGTTGCCTTTCGGCTCATGCGTTATTGTGCTTTGAAAGACGCTTGTAGTCTTTCGTTCTTCACTTGGCCGACAAATATCTGCTTCCTTGACAAAACCTAGTTGATGGGTGATGTCGCGCTTGGCATTTGATTCGGACCGGATTTTTCGGGAAGCACCGGAATTTCCTAATTCCATGCGTTCAGTGGACAATTAACTTTTGCTCAATGTTTTTTACATTTTTTGCACTGCAGGCAAAATCGACGACAGCATCAAGAAAGAACTGCGCAATGCTGGCTTTCCTTTGCGTCTCGGTAAGATGTCGAACAGTGGTTCCGCTTGGCCTGAGCGTGAAAGTAGATAACGCACTTGTGGGCGACAAAAACAGTAAAGAAAAGAAACGCAATAAAATTTCTTATTTGTTGTTGGCGATGTGCGACTGCATGGAGATGCAGTGAATGCTTCTTATGTTCACAATGGTCGAGTCCCTGTTGAAACATCGCTTGCAGAGTTTTCACTATTTTGAATACGAGCAAGGGATGTGATATTTCATCCGGATAGTTGCAGTGTTATTATAAACGCCTCGAGTTAACTTCTCCGTTGGTAATGATTGCAACCCTAAGTAATGGTAGGATGCTGACAATTCAGTCAGTGTTTCCTTTCCTGTTAATACGACCGCTCCATCGTTGAATATCTTTTTTGNGTGACGAAGATGAGATGCTGGCCGCAGAATGGTGCAGCGCTGGCCGGTCCGTGCCTTTGCTGCGAGTTCACGACAGTTTAGCAGCAAGCGTTTAGTTGGCCCCGTCGCAAGTCCTGTTGTTTCTTCACAGAGACATTTTGGTCATTTGTACCGTGGTGGTATTGAAATTTGCCGTAACACTATTCATTAATTTTAAATTTCTGACCAAACTGACTTAATTTCTTTCGGTCATTTAAAAAAAATTCCGAAAAAAACTTGGTCGCTAGAAGCATAACAGACACAATCAAAATCTACCGTAATGCCCCGCCGATCAAACACTTGTCGTCATTATCACGAAACAATGTTGCTTGATTTTTTCTAAAGGCAAATCGAAGCACAGCAAGAGGTCGGCAGGGTTCGCGTTTACTTGTCCGAAGTGCAGGGATCGGTTTTTCAGTTACAAGTCGCTCATCATCCACAAGAAGTTTTGCGCAGGTGAGCCTCGGGTGCATGTCATGTCTGGGAGGAACTGCCAGCGATGGTTGTAATGTCTGCAGGTCGGGATTCCTTCACGTCGCTTTAACTTGGGCGCTTGCGATTCCACCGCCGCCATCATATTGTTCGCAACAAAAGATTAACTCTCTTCAATTCTCCAATATTTTACGTGGTAGCTGAATATAGCAGATAATACAAAAATATAGCCCCTGGAAAGTTGTCCTTCGCACAAACAACTTTGTTTACGTTTGAAAAAAGTCTCCTTCACAGCAATATTTTACCGGGAACAGGCGTTCCTCCCCAACAGAAAGCAGGCCTCTTTACTTCTCACCACGTCTGTTTCAGCCCTTCCCCCCCATCTGTCCAAAGTCAAGCGCGTTGGGGACAAGGCGAGGTCCATTTCATCAAAGCCGTCGTTAACATTAAAGACGCCAACATCAAAACAACGAGTGGTGGCGTCAAAAGCGGCCAGGGACCATCTTCCTGCGCCGAAACCGAACGCGGCAAAGTCGTCTGCGAAACGCGACAGTGCAGTGGACATCGCTTCCATTCAGTTCGTGCCTTTAACTCCCAAGCCCCGTTCAGGGGAATCACCGAAAGCGTCGGGGGCCGTGACGCCGAGCAGGAGGAAAACGGCGCCGGGTGACGAAAGTGACCCGAACGGGAGCCCGCACCCCCGCCGGTCGAGATGGAAGGGCCCTCAGTTGGGCTCGTCGACAACAAAGCGTGAAAACCTGTGCCAGGTGGGTCTTGGGACTCATTTTCTGTCGGTCGTGTATGTAGGAAAGGCAGTGTTGGGAAACTTCACGTCTTTTGTTAATGTTGATTCCTTTAAAATAAGTTGTTAATTTCTTGTGATGTTGTAACCTTTGACTCTTGAATTCAGGGTTCCTACGGAGTCTGGAAAGGTATAGAAAATTGTTGGTCAGTTCTCAGCGCGAAAAAGTCTGGAAAATATTTTTTTGGTCTGTTACTATGGAAAAAGAAAATAATTATCCAGACTAGATGTTTTGACATGCATTCTAATAAAATTTTATTGATTATTTTTCTGTTAACTGTTATATAATGCCTAAATTTGATCTGGGTATGCCATGCGGAGAAGTTAAGTCCAGAAAGGTGTGGGACTTCATGTTCAAACATGCGTAGGGAGCTTGTCGGTCGCAACCCGCTTTTATTTAATATCTGGCGGTCATTGTTGTTTGTGACGTAAGAATTTGTTTGTGACACGTTGCACGTACGTTGATGAAGACCATTTGTGTCGGATGAAACAAATCCAAACCCTATTTTTAATCAATAATATGCGCTTAAGCTTAAGACGCAGAAATGCCATCACGGAGTATTTGCCCCTTGGGTTAAGAACCAGTGCGGTTGCCACAAAAGACATTTAAACATTGGAGGGCTGCGAATAATAAAAACTCAGCAAATACCTCCAATGTGTTGAGCCATTGCAGCTCTGATGCGATTTGCATTCAACATATACTGTAAGTCTGTGTTCATTCTTGCATCTCACAAACTCTACACCTGACTGCTTGCTTGGCCAGTAGTGTTTGACCACAAACACTTGATAGCTGCTGTATTGGAACTGGTGATGAAGCCTCGTTGACTCCACGTGTTTCGCTCTTTTATTGCATCGTGCTTTCTGCTTCCATAAGTTCTTTATCATCGGACCAACGTAAGACCATGTGTCGCGCCAACCCAGCATGGCATGGGGGGGAAAACCTTAAGAAGTGTTTCATGACGACCACGTTGCGCGAAAGCTTTTGCGGCAACGTGTTGTTTATCCCAGCAACATCCATACAATACAGCAGCATTGTTTACTCGGCAATGACCCATTGTTTACTCGGCAATGACCAATTGTTTACCCGGCAGGTATGCGAGCTTCCCGGCGATGATTTGGTTTCGTGCGTTGGCGGTTGTTGCCAGAACTTTCATAAACACTGTCTCGGTGGATTGCCGGTTGAGGCGGATGGAGCGTTCACGTGCGAGAACTGCAAGAAGGGTTAGTCCTTCGTTAAGTAAATAGAGATCTCATGTTTGCGTTTGAAGCGGTAGGTTTTGTAAGTCTTCGTTTTGCAACTAATGTTTTGCTTTCAAAGTCAATTTTCTGTTTTCATCTTTAGCCGTTGTGCTGCTGGTATGAATCTAGCAGTGTGAGGACTTTATAAAAAGCCCTTTCCACGTTCTTTCCTAGGATCCCATCCCTGTTACATCTGCAAGGGTACCTCCTCCTCCAAACAAAGCGACCTTGGCGAGATCAAGCGCTGTTCCGTGCATCTGTGCGGTCAATCCTACCACACAACCTGTCTGAGGATGAAGAAGCTTGCCTGCCTGCCCGACAATGACAGCAGTGATATCGACAGAGCTGACAGGTGCTGACGGAAACAGTTTTTCGAATAGAACGAGCTTTGAAATGTGTTGATCAACCGGCAGCTGGTACTGCTTGTTAGTTTAAAAACCAGCATTTGTGTGAAAGGAATATACTGTTGGCAACTTGCTTGGCCATTCCGGTGACAAGCGCAATTTCTGACCTATTTATTTTTTATCAGTTATTTTGCTCATCAGAATAAAGGAATTCAATTACTTTTGTGAGGTGTGTTGTGTAAATTAAAAGTTTTTGGTTGCATGTCAGAAACCCGCGACAAGCTACAGAACTGGAATAAGTAAAACCAGTGGAAAATATTGGTTTTAGTCTTAGACCTCAATAATTTTTCTTTTTCAACCCTAACCTGACACACTTACCTAAGCCCAAATAATTAGTTTTCTCAGCATATGTGATATGTAGGATACGGCTCTGTGCATGGGCACATGGCGTGGAGTCAAATTTCGCCTGACACCGACCTTAAGTCAGCGGCTGCTCAAGGATCCAGCACATTTATAAAACTTGCCGCCAAGTGCAAAGCCTGTGTCAGTCGGTGTGAGCATAAGTGTGACCGAGTCAAACCCTGCTCCCGACATTGAAGCCATACTTCGTGCGCTGCATGACTTCCTTCCTTCGCAGACACTCCTCACTCTCATCGAGCCGCTGCACCCTGCACACCTGCGCTACATGCGCTTCGAAAGCTTGTGCGGACGAAACCCCAATCATCAGCCTGGCGAGTAGGAACAGGATGTTCAAGTAAGACTTGATGCTGCTGCTTCTTCCTGCCATACACCGGTTTTGCTGGATCTGTAAACCCTGGATTCTTAAACTGGGGGGGCGTGAAACGTTCGCAAGGGGGGGCGCGAGTATGACAGCGCCATGTTGTTGAAAAGCAGTGGTAAATAAATTACTTCATGTTTAAGTGAGGCGCGATTATCAATGCCTGACGTCAAAGGGTGTCGCGACTGACAAAATATAAATTGAAACTTCTGAGATATAAACGCTCCTACAGAACTTGCTTGTCCACAAGGTCTGTCACAACTGAACCCGCTGTTGGTTCCTGCAAAGGTTTTTGAAACAAGCCATGTCGGTGTGACGTCACAACGGCTCGTCGTGACGTGCTCCCGCGCAGAGCCCGCCCTGGTGTTATTCGCAAAATTTTCCGGTGAAACCGAAGCAAGTTACGAGCCCGGCACCTCTCCCCCCCTGCAGGTGCATCAGATGTCCCACGGCCTACCACACAGGGGATGACTGCATTGCGGCCGGATCCCTCATCCTCCCCGGCCTCAACATCGTGTGTCCGGGCCACTTCGAACCCCTCAAGTCGGTCCCGCACCACCAGCCTGTCCACGTCAGCTGGTGCTTCGTGTGTGCGAAAGGTGAGCGTCACAGACAAGCATGGTGTGGTGGTTGCAATCAACGCCCGCCGTATTTACTCCCAACACACATCTTTGACTCGTTCGTTGCTACGTGGTTGGCAAAGTCGCTTCCGACTTGGAATAACTGAAATTTTCTGGCATACATTGGTTTAAAAGTAATAACGCCAAAAAATCTATTTTCTTCAGAGAAAGAAGAAAAACTGGTAAAAAGCGAAAGACTCAATTGTTCTTTTGTTACAGTTAATGGAGGTATTGATTGATAACCCTGCTAGACATTAATGCGATTTCACCGTGAACGTTTATAAATATAATTCCAGATTTTGTTCCTCGTGTTTGTTCTTGGCAAGTTCGTTAATTGTTTGAAGTCATTCCTGTCCAATCAAAGCGTTACGCTGAAACAATTCATGCTGCCCCCTCTGCAGGGGGTGACCTGATGTGTTGCGAGGGGTGCCCGGCCGCTTTCCACGCCCTGTGCATAGAGATGAAGCAACCTCCGGAGGGCGAGTGGTTCTGCCAGGACTGCAGACGACAGCGCAGACCGTTGTACGGCGAAATCGTCTGGGTCAAGCTTGGTTCATACAGGTCAGATGTTGAGCATGCTCGTTGCTGTCATGACAACATGTTGTAAGAGTATTTTTTGTCTAAATACTTGTTTTTTGTTGTTGTTTTCCGCCCTCCCCCCCCACTCAGGCGTTGCTTCCGAGCGCATCAATCAGTGCTGCGCACTCCTCCAGGAAGCAACATAGCCACAGGAACAGACAGGGGGGCATTTTCCATCCTGCTTCTGAAAGATTGTTACATAGCGGCGAAATTTCTTTGATGCTCGGTGAAGCGTCCCAAACAGTTCTTGACATTCGCCGAATTTGCTCCACAGTTTGGCAGAAATTTGCTGAATAATGATCTTCTGTAAGTCGTTCGTAAAATTTTACTGAATAAGTTGGAAACACTGGAAGAAATTGAGCAAATCGGTTATGCGAAGCAATGTAGAACTTTAAGTAATTACTTGTGATGTTATTTTACGTGAAAAGCCAACATCGTATTTTGTCCTATTCTTGGCCTGTTAGCAAACCTCTTTCAACCGGAACATTAAAGCAAATGAACTTGTGGCAAAGTGTAGGGCCTGTGATGAATAAGATTAGGATTTCGAAGCCGTAGTGACTTGACCGACATCTGAAGGCAGCTAACGTCAAAAAATGATTGGCTGCTCCCCCAAAGACAGGGGTGGGCAATTAGTGGCCCACGGAAGCATGCAGGAAAATTCTTCAAATCTGAAATTTCCTCAACTTCTAACTCGAACAGAGACTTGCCTGTGTTTCTAATGAAAGGTCCGGTCCTCCGCTGGACGCGGTCTTCTCAAAGTGGACCCCGAGCAAAATTAATTGCCCGCCCTCCTGTCCTAAGAGCTTGATGCAGACTATGATGAATCGTGCGCAGATGGTGGCCCGGCGAGATCACCCACCCCAACGAGATCCCTGACAACATCGAGCGCCTGCAACATGGCGTCGGGGAGTTCGTCGTAAAGTTCTTCGGATCGAACGACTATTTCTGGCTGAACAAGAGGAGAGTCTTTCTCTACCAGGTCAGTTGTGGAATCCAAAACTCGCTCCTCCCTCTGTAACCCTTAATCGAGCGACCGGCCATCGTTACGTCGTGACGATCTAACCCAGTGGCTCCCAACCGGGGGTCCACAGAAGGGTTTTTGGGGGTCCATGGCCTTCATATGCATAAGATGAAAGCAAAATAGCGTAAAGCCAAACTACGTGCCGTGGTGGTCTAACTTGCAAGAGACAAACATGAGTATAACTGTAGAAGTAGAATCCAGGCCATACGGCGACACAAGATCTCGCCTATATGAACGAACATGTTTATGAACTTTACCAAAGATATGGAAGTTGTCATTAAGTCAAATTCAATGGGAATTTTGATACTGTTTGTTCTTGAGTAGCTTATCTATACAAGGATATGTTTGTGACGGAGCGCATCTTACATTGTCCTGTAGCCCCAAACCTGTGGGTTCTCTTTCTTGTCGCAATTTGGAGGCGTAGTTGTTTTTCCAATTGGTGTTATTGCTATCATGCCGGATATGTCTTTCACCCACCTGCTAACTCCATCAGGGAGAGAAAAAGGCTTGAATACGAAGGCTTACCTACAAAAGAACTGTCACAATCATATAAAAGCTAAGAAACTATACACACTTTTCTTTAAGCAAGACTATAAAGCAACGTGAAGGCCTTGCCAGCACTGAACTTTCTGGTTACCATGGAAAACACAGCAAATCAATGGTCACGTGTGTTCCACCAATAATGACAAAACGCAACACATTCCCGCTGAAGCAAAACCTGGCATGTGCAAACTGTGGTTGTTATGTAGCGACTTGTAACGTTGCAAGATATGCCATCAACAATATATTGGCCAAACAGTGAACATAGTTTCCGGCTGCCAGCCCGACGAAAGTAATCCTGCTCTTTCTTATGCATTTTACCAATGCTCTATTTTGAATCAGCGGCGAAAGCCAATGTGGGTTTGACGCGTGGTTCGACTGGTGACGTCAGACAGTTTTCCAGTTTCAGTGAAAACAATTATTCAGAAGCAACGTATTATCCAGTGATGTAATGGCTGCAGCTTGCGCTTGGATTTACTTATTTTATTCTTGAATTTGTTTCCATTCTCTACTCTTGTTTCAGCCTTTCAATTTTTCACCCGTAAGTATTGCTTGCAGTTTTCAGGACTGAATCTGTGTAGTTTTACACTTACATGAAATCGATTTCTTATAAAAAAAAAATGCAGATAGATCCACTTGTGTCGCTTTGTTGAGACTAGTTACTCGAATACAGATAACTGCAAATTTGAATCATTGCAAAGTGAGGAAAGCAGAGCCAGTGACGTAGCCAGGCCAAATTTTTGGAGGTGCCAAATATTTTGACTTAAAGCGAGGAACAGTATTTGGTTTGATGCAGCACTACTCAAAGCACAAAATGAAAAGATATGCCAGAGGTTTGGAGGGAGACCATGTCTCGCCTGGCTACGCATATGAGCAGAACCCAGTCGACTGATTACTCAAAAGCTGGAGCGATTAAGCAAACCTAGAGCTATTAATTGTTACATGAAAAGCTTCATGAAACATTCATGATTTTTGACCTGCAAATCAACGGATTGATAAACTTTTCTAGTAGAGACCACTTGTACATAGCAACCCCTGCTCAAGTTAATGAGTGAACACTAACACTGTTCGAACCGCAAGACCAAACTGGCAAGAATTTTGTCCCGTCACCGCCGAGGCTTACTGAAACACTTTACGAAGCGCAAGTGAGTTTTTCAGCAACTCAGCAATTTCCAAGCTTATCCTTCCTACAAAGACAAGCTTGTTGGATTTTGAAAAAATTTTATTTTGTAAAAAACAAAAATAATTTTCTCAAAAATATGTGCAGTACTTATAGTAAAGACCCCAAAAAGGCAGGAAAATTACAGAAACATTGGCGGTCAGTTGAAGATCAACATCATGCTCTGCCCCCGCTTGCGGTTCTGTATGCAGTAAAAGTAAATTAAGTCGATACATGAAAATCTGTTTTCAAGCTTTTGCACTTTTCAGCCACATAAGGTCCTCAAAGCGAAAATGTCCACACGGTTTATCTCAATCAAGTTCGTGTCGCGGTGCACCCGAACTATTACATGCGCAACTGTCACGCGTGGTTGCCCATGCCTGGAGCTCATATTCTTTTGTTGCACGACAGGTACCAAAGGTCAAGATGCGCAACTCCTTTTGCTGCACGTCACGAAAGCAGGGCCAGATTGGGCATTTACCTCCACTATCTCCAAATATTCTGAGCTTACGCAGATTTCGTTATGGCTGCTCAGCAGAGGCCGTAAAAATGCAACTACTGAAACAATCGGCTGCAAATAATAATTATAAGTAATGATAAAATCAAATTAAGAACTACTTTCGGCAGATTAAGCCACATGTCCACGGGCAGGGAAGGGGTGCACAGCTTTGAACCAAATCGTCAAAAGGGTCCACAACACTGGAAAGGTTGGGAAGCACTGATCCAACCGCTGTTCGGTTCAGATTTGTTGAAAAAGCATTTCGAAGAAAAACCTGAGCTCTAGTGGTGATGACCGAAAACTCGAATGACGTCATGCGCTTGTGACGCAGGAAGGCGACACGGGCGCGACATCGGCGCAGTGCTCGCGCGGAATCAGCAGCGTGTTCAACAAAGCCCTCCGCGTCGCTCGCGACGCTTACAAACAATACACGGCCCGGAAGCAACGGCTGCATGACTACATGGCGCAGAACAAACGACCCTCCTACAAACACATCAAGGTAACTGTCCTTTCTAAACTGTTCAGTGTGCGCCAGTGTTTTCGTTTCATGTGTCAAAGAGCTGGGTGATAATTACGGTCGGTGGCTTGTGTTTGTTGCTATTGCGTCGTAACAGTGCGCTTGGTCCGCAGGTAAACAAACCATGCGGCAGCGTGCAAGTGTACACGGCCGATCTGAGCGAGATCCCGCGGTGCATCTGCAAGAGATCGGACCCCCACCCTTGCGGCCCGGACTCGGAATGTTTGAACCGGATGTTAATGTACGAATGCCACCCTTCCTCCTGCCCTGCTGGTGAGTCGCTTGAAGCAAAGGCGCGCGGCGTATCTTTCAGGTCCATTTCGATGATCCTTCGCTTGGCAGGTAGTTTTTAGAATAATTTGGTTTGTTGATATGGAATGGGTTTGTTCATTGCTTGAAATGATGACATCGTCACATTTAAATGCTTCACTGTCATAGACACTGTCTATCGAAAGAAATCCTTTCCCAGCAAAGAATCAAATACTAAGATCTTACAGAGTATATACTATTCCACATGCCAGGAAGGCATCATCAACTTGTGCGCTTTTCATGTTTGAAAATTTTCGTAAACTTAAAAAAAAATTAACCTTTGGTTGTTTTTTTCAACGGTTAACTTTTTGACGCAAGCAAACGGTGTTTTTTGTTTCAGGCGATAAATGTGAGAATCAGAGTTTCCAAAAAAGGATCTACCCAGGATCAGATGTCTTCAAAACGTCGTGGGGCGGTTGGGGCTTGAAAAGCAAAGTCAACATCAAAAAGGTTTACTCCAGCTTGAGTGGAATCCTGAAACCGATCACATACTTTAACTAAACTTTGGTGTGGTGGAAGTGACATTGCTTTCTTTCAATCTTTCCGCGCGGCTGCTCCTCGTTACGCATCGCTTCACATATAATTCGCATCCGTTGCTGCCTGGCAACCATTTCAAACCGTTTCATCGATTCATAAGATTTGCCTAGCAACGGCTGGTGATTCCCCGATTGTGCTTGATGTTGTGGTTGTTTTTGTGAAGGGGGAGTTTGTGAACGAATATGTGGGCGAACTGGTCGACAACGAAGAATGCCTGCGACGGATTGAGAATGCTCACAAAAACAACATAACCAACTTCTACATGCTCACCATCGACAAGGTACATCAATCACTTCCGCTTGTTGCGTCACGAGCGCTGTCGTCATCGCTTGCGTAAAAATCGCCAGTAAAAGGGCGTGTTGAATGAAAGACAGCAATAATATGTTCGTCTTAACCGAACTTGATTGTGACGCAATAAACATTTTGACGTCGTCAGGACCGCATCATCGACGCCGGCCCGAAGGGGAACTTCTCGCGTTTCATGAACCACTCGTGCGATCCCAGCTGTGAGACCCAGAAGTGGACCGTGAACGGGGACACCAGGGTGGGGTTGTTCGCGAGGAAGGACATCACAGCAGGTTTGGTCGAGCTTGTCTTGTCAAACCCCCCCTAACCCCCTCCATACGGATGTCTTGTGTACTGTTCATTTGACTCACGATTATTTTAAAACCATGGTGCGACTAATGGCTTAGAACTGCTGTGCTTTTGAAACATTATTGAATACAGTGAACTTTTGAGAGATCGTGTACAAACCAACACGGTAAACAAAATAAACGGATGATGGTAGAAGTTCTGTGGGACGTTTCGAAAAAGAGTGGTTGTATTTTCTTCCTGGGCTTACGCGACATCTGTGAACTCTTTGATTTAACGCTCTGCACTCTGTGTAGCGATTGCTTGCTGGTTACAGAAACAGTTGTTTTTCAAAACGTGCAATGTGATGCAATACATACAAATCCATTCAATCCATTGTCTCTTGAACAATATTTAACAGTAGTGAAAAATATCAAGTTGCCCGATCGTTGTGAAGAAATGATGGTGATGTTGCAAGAAATGATGGTGATNTTGCAAGAAATGATTGGTGATGTTGCAAGAATGCACTATTTTGGTTTCGCGAAAAATGTGCATTTTTCCGTTAAATGACCAAACAGCGCCAACGTGCGACGAAGGCGATGCTTTCGCGGTGACCTCCGGGGGGTGGGGTTATTCCCCAGTCCCAGTCTAGCTGCTCGCCAAAGATGATTCCTGTCATCTTTCCGACACAGGTGGCGAGTTGACGTTCAATTACAACCTGGATTGCCTTGGCAACGACAAGACCCCGTGCATGTGCGGCTCTTCTAATTGTAGCGGTTTCATCGGCGTCCGACCTAAGGTTGGTTTGATGCTGGTCCTGCTACTGCTGCACATTTGCTAATGTTGTTGTTTTACCTTTTCCTGCCCTCGCCCCGTTCACCTATTGTCGTTTGTTTAAATTCTTCCGACTGATCAAGTTTTATGTCGCATTGGACGCAGCACCAGTCTGCGGCGATCTCTGTGGGGAGGACCCGTCGTTAATGCTTGATCCGGGACTTCTCTTTTATGAAGGTTAAAGTAAAGTGCGCGCGACTGCACCTTTGTTTCGTCACAGCCTCAGATAAATGACGTCAGCAACTCAGCGCAGAAACCGAAGAAAAAGCGTCGCCGGGCTGACGCGCAGCAACTACCCAAGCATGACGACTTCTGCTTCAGGTGCAGACAGACCGGAACGCTGGTGTGCTGCGACGTTAGGGGGTGCCAGAGAGCTTTCTGTCTTTCCTGCCTCAGACTGACAAAACCTCCCTTCGGTGAGTGACGGGGTGGGGGGGTGTGTCGAAGGCGCACGGCTCCAGCAGTTGCTGCTAATTTCTTGCTCTTATTAGAAATTGCTCACGCCAACCAACCAGGGCTGTGGAGCCAGAACTAAAATTTCGGGCTCATCTAAATATTTTATTTCCGGCTCCAGAACAATTTGTTCCATTGAAACTAAAAACCATTGTATTATTTGTACAACGCGCTTGCCCCACAAACTATATCCTTGGGACGTGAACCCAGATTTCAAGCTCCGACCCCACAACCCTGGGGCCAACCAACCGACCGGATGTTTGCTGTGAGGTAATGTCGAATAGTGAGTCTTAAAACTTAAAAGCTCTACAATGGATTTCGAGGAATCCATTGACTGAGCTTTGCTTTCATCTTTTTGCGGTGATTCAAACTTGAATGTATCTGTATTCAAGAAACTTCACATCATAGTTGGGGTAAGCAAGGAGTCAACAGTCGAATCTAGAAAGAAGAAAAGGTTTGTCGATTGATTCCTTGCCTACCCCACTTGTAGAGAGCACTTGCGTATGTCTTAAACAGACCCTCTTCCTTGTTCCCGTAAAGTTAACCCTTCATCCACCAAGTAATTAAAAAACGCTGCGCGATGTATTTGTTGTTGAAAGAGCTTCATTCAAGTCTCGTTTTTTCGTCAGTTTGCTGCAAATACACTGTAGCTTTTCTGGCGAAGTTTCATTCGACGTTAAAAGATAAAGAAATTCGCGCTCCAGCAACAAGAGGCTGCTAACGACTCTTGTTCCGCAGGGAAGTGGGAATGCCCGTGGCACCACTGCGACTTCTGTGGCCGGCGGGCCCAACATTTCTGCCACTTCTGCCCGAACTCGTTCTGCGCGTCGCACGTCATAAACCAGCTTTCCGAAAGCGTTCCGAACCGTTACGATTGCTGCACCGATCATGATCCGAACGTTGCCGAGTACGAGATGGAAGAGGCGATCGCTGCGGTGGCGCGATCAATGCTGTCGCTCGAGTTCGGGCACGAAAGCTTGAACGACGACGACGCTTCGAGCGCTGCTGAGGTGAGCACGACACACGCGAGCACGACGCACGCGAGCACAGCACACGGGAGCACAACACACGCGAGCAAAGGCATGTTTTTCGGTGCACGTTGAGACACGCATGGTGCACAGCTAGGCTCCTTAATCCGGGATGACGCAGCAGATCGTAGTACAACGATTGGTGATGCTTAAAGTGACGTATCGACGTGTTCCCGTGTCGTCATGGTTGAAATAAAGTGAACGACCTTTTTTGCTCTTTACTTCATTGTGAGGGGGAATAATTCTGAAATATCACCAAACATCAGAGTACAGATGTACTTTGCACAGAAAGCTAAAATATCACAAACAGAGACAAACTTTGAAACCACTGTTTTCCGTCCTCCTTCAAAAATGCCATTCAATGCACTTATGTGCGNAACGCATTGTTATCGTTGATGAAAAATGAATGTTTGGTGTACAGCCGTAAACAACCACGTGGCAACAAATTACCGTTCATTGTTACCAGAAGCTTGTAGTAAGTGGGGCTTAAACAAAGTACGGGGGGTGACACAAACTGCTTAAGGCCCGACGCTCCATCTACGCCGTCCTGCCTGAGAAAGAGTGGTGGTCGACGATATAGATTTTGCAACAAACCCAAGAATATCAAATGTGGACAACAACACACAGTGTGTAGTTGCAGGTGGACAACAACACACAGTGTGTAGTTGCAGGTGGACAACAACACACAGTGTGTAGTTGCAGGAGACTGGTGCCAGGACAGAGTCGCATAAAGCAAAGCTTTGTTTGGAGGTGACTTTGGTTTTCCTGGTTGAAAAATCGAAGTCGGGTTGCAGCAAAGTTTTTAAATTTTACAGAACGCTGCCAGAGAGACCGACAACAAAAATGTGGCATCCAAGTCTGTGAGAGCATCGCGGAGGTCAAAGGTCGGCGAGCGCATTGTCAGTGGCGTCGAGAAAGTCGCCGTGAAGGCGCGCGGCAGACCCAGGAAGTGAGTACATTGTCGAGTTCTGTAGATCTTCGAGTTCTCCAACTTTCATATCTTGTGTCACTCCTGAACAGACGAGTTATCAGCGAAGAGACAACGACCCCTGTGAAGATGCAACTCACCCCCACATTTCGTTTAGGCAATGACGCGTCGAATGACGTCAGCGGGGCATCTTTCATCGGCGAGACAGGTGCGTTTGGTCTTCGCCTCTCCATTGTTTGTTTCTCGTGCAGCATTGTGAAGTGTTATAGCGCTCGCTTGTTCGGTAATAATTCCATGATGGGGTTGATTTATTGGCGCAAACATAAAACAATTTCATGCAAATTAAAGTAAAGACGCTGGGACACCGAAAAAAACTATTACCAGGTTGTCTCGTCGGGCACCCCTCGACAGTTTCATAAATTTCTATCGTGGTTTGAATTTGATGGCCGAATTATTGCGAATGTAATAGGGTTATAATCTGCTGGGTGGTCAACACAGTTGCAGGGGTGCTAGGGCAGTTCACTGGGTGGTCAACACAGTTGCAGGGGTGCTGGGGCAGTTCACTGGGTGGTCAACAAAGTAGCAGGGGTGCTGGGG
>JGI24158J21664_10004641_pt1 | contig 17727 bp, 12 predicted proteins | sample Ectturendosymbi3_FD_21664 | JGI IMG/M metagenome (IMG submission 21664)
GGGGGGGGGGGCGGCGGCGGCGGCCCGAACGCGCGGGCCATTCAAGTCAAACGAACGTCGAACAAAACGCAAAGCTTAAAACTTGGGCGTCGCACACAGATAGCCTTCGCTGCCGCGAGTACGAGTAGAAAAACATCTTGTCCAAAGTAAGGGAGACGCGCGTCGCGACCACGAGTAAACTCACACCTGAACTTTTAGCAGCATTGTCACGCACGATTTTTTTACCATTCTACACACGCCTTCTCCGATTCCGTCACCCGAACAAAAGATGCACGCCGCCGAGGTCGTTCCGTTCAGTCGCGATAGCCAATTTCGAATCGTGCGCTTGAAATCTCGCGCGTGACCGCTGCTTTCGATCCGGTTGCAACCCTGCTGCACACTCGAAGGCACCGGAAGACTCACGCTCAGACAATCCTTGCAACAAAAAGGTACCGCGACAGCGCGGAACAACAGCAGCTGCCCGCGGCTGCGCACCACGACGATCGAAAACACACTCCCACATCAGCTACGAGCGGCGACAGCGAGCACAGAGCCTTGTTCATGTTCATTGTTGCACCACAAATTAACGCATCGGGATTGGAAGGCTTTCGCTCGCGGTAGGCTGGTAGCTGATGTGTCGTATTGTTTCAGACGCACGTCCCAGCTACGGGGTTGGTCCGCATTGGCGTTAAGATTCCAACGCAGCATTCATGGGCGTCGGAAGGATTTTTTTCCAGGGGGAAGGGCAATAGTGGATTTTTCCAGGGGCAAGCAAAAAAATTTTGCAAGCAGGGGCTAAAGCTGTGAAATTTCATTTTACCAACCCACTGTAAACTAAGAAAACAACTATTTTTTGCTAAAAATTGTATAGGAAAATGTCAAACTTCAAAATCCACGGGACTTGCTCATAGGCGTAGCCAGGGGGGGGTCATGCTCCCCAAATTTTTAGCATGTCTAGTCATTTTGTGCTTTTAGAAGCGGCGTTCTAAACAAAAATACTGTTGCTCGTCTAAAGTCAAACATTTTGCCGCCCCAAATAATTTTGGGCTGGCGACGCCACTGGTCTTGTCTCCCTCCTGCCCCCCTTCCGATGCCCATGGCAGCATTTTCAATACAACGGTTTAACAAAAAAAAGGTACTTTCATGGCCGTAAACGTCGATGCTGCACGTATATCTGGAATGATCCAAGTCGACGCACTGTTCGCGACCGATAAAAGAAAATCCGAACAGAAGCGCAACTTCCGTTCGTGGCGCGCCCGCGAACGTGGAACAAGCGGCGGTAGTGAAGGTGAAAAGTTTAAGCGGATGCGAGTAACGGTGCAAATATGGATAAAATGAAAGGCGGAGATCGGGGAGTCGATCAGCGCAAGAAGTACTGCGCCGCGCTTTTTAACGAACACGCAGTGGCAGAATGGATCGCACGACCAACTCCGGCCAAGACAGTCTGTTTTAACAAACTTCAATAAATTGATATAAAAATTCGACGCATGCTTCGACTATGCAGTGGTTTGATTGCTGTTCGGTTGCAGCGTTGGGAAGTTGTGCGAACAGGTTTTCCGCAACGTTTCGTCAACTAACCGCATTAAACCGGAAAAATTGTGAACTGCCACCAAACGCTGCATTGAACTGCAACAGCAAGCCAGAGTCTTACCGGCATGCGTTTACTCGAAGCATGCGCCCTTGAAAGAAATCAAGCATTTATCAAGAACTTCCATCCTGAGATGACGGGATCCCCACAGTGTCGTAAGAACGGGCTTCTCAGGGGCGGATCCAGCCAATAAGTTTGGGAGGGGGGGCGATTTCAATTATAGTTGCCAGTCAAGTCTCATTACCATTCATTACTGCAAGAGACATGAAGTATACTTCACAGCACTGCTGTGACAAAACAATGGACGTCAAAATGGCCTTATACCGCGAATGCTGTTTTCCGAATTGTACAAAATTATGGTGAAAAAATTTACTTTTGTAGGTTTTAGGGGGAGGGGGGCGATCGCCCCAATCGCCCCCCTGTTCTCAGTAATGTGATTCAAAGGGGGAAACCGCTGATAGAGGTCTAACACGTTTTCATCCAAGATCTTGGGGAAAGTACTTTGCGGCACGCGTAAAGACCAGGTCCAGCTTTGCGGATTCAGAACTTCACCCAACACGAGCCACCTGAGCATAACGTCTCTGGCCCCGGAAACTAATAACAGAGTTGGACTGAAAAGCATGAGAAGTCCACTTACATCAGACGCAAAACACTTCACTGTGCGACAAATGAACCTGAGCAGAGAACCGTTCACTCCGATTTCCAGTCTCGAGTTTCAGACGATTGTGACGAAAAACGAGGAGCTGTCGGTTCCTTTTACGCGTAAATGCGCAGAAATAAAAATCGCCATCTGTGGCCCGTCCAAACATTCAAGCCAATCTCTAAGCACTGGGCATAGCGAGTAAATTCAACGTTTACTGATCGTCGTCGAAAAGCTCCGAGGAAGTGACCGTGAGACGACGCTCATATGATCATGAAACGACGCTCATTTACCGGCGATACAAACCTTCCGCGAAATGTACCCGAAACACGCAGGTGATAAAAACAAGGCAGTGAATTTTACCGAGCAATTGTACGGCAACTTGGCGCAGGGATGCGGTGAGCGCAAACCTGAACTTGGAAAAAAAAGTAGCGAATTACATGCGAAGGCGCTGACGTGAACTTACTGGGACCTCGATTCCGATGAGAAATCACGTTTCCGCCTTTCGCTTTTGGTATTAAATTGAACGATATCGTCGGGTAAAAATTTCCACGGGAAGATTTAAAACGGCGCCGTCGCAAATGCGCTCGCGAAGGAGCACCGCGTTCTGGCGAAACTTGTTCAGAGCCAACAGTTCCAATCAGTAGTGAGCGTACATGGCCACCGTACGTGGCCACCTGTGCTTTCACACAATATTGCCAAAGCATGTTTTCGGAGTAAAAAAAATGCTAAGACCAGCGCAACGGTGTCGAAACGTCGAATAGGTTTCATCGCTTGGCCGCTGGAGGTCAGGAAAGGTGAAAAATCACGAGGGGTGCGAATGCGGGCACGTGACGCACTGGCCCGAACGTCCTTGAATCAGCACGTGGCAACAAGCACTCAAAAATTATATCTTCTGCCAAAGTCTCAAAAGAAAACGGAGCCGGCGGCGGCGGAGAGCCCTCAACACGAGGCGGAGAAGCAGCGAAAATCGCGCAGGCACCGACACGGAGCGATGTCGTCGTCTCGGTACTTCGCGCTGTGGCGTTCCCGCAACCGGTTCGGCGGAACTGGAAGCTTGTCGGCTTCGCGCCGACTCCCGAAAGCGCGCTGGACTCTCTCGCGGTCGGAGCAGTCGGCTCCTGTTTCGGCGGAACGGGGGTGGGACGAATGGTTTTCGTCATCGATACCGCGAGATCAGCCACCTAGTGGCAGTGCACCCAAGACCGGACGCTGTCCATCGCCGCGCTACTCGGCCGCGGCCTCGACGAGACGCGGCTTCTTCTTGGAAGGCTCGTCCACGTCGCTTGGATCTGTTGCGTCGGGTTTCAAGGTCACAGGTTGGGACGAAGCGTCACTGGGGTCGTTGTTCTTTGCTTCGTCTTTCCGGGCGTCGTCGTCGTCGTCTTCTGCCGCCGCCGTTCCGTCGTCGTCAGAATCGTCGTCTGAATAATCCACCAAACCCACCAAGCCGTTCGGCACCGACACAGGCGCAGTGTTCGAATCGGCGCCGCCGTCTCCGCTGTTCGTCTCTTTCGGCGTGACGGCGACATCGGCGCCGTGCAAAGCGCCGTTCAGCTTCGATTCCGCCGCCAGGTTCTCGTTCGCCTTGTCCACGTCGAGCTGCTTTTTCGTTTTCGACGCTTGCTCGCGCGTCTTCCCGGCCTCCAGGATGCTGTCGATGTTGATGCGCGGCGTGTCGGCATCCGCGGTCGCGGGGTCGGCGCTGTACGCGATGTCGTCTGGCAAGTCATCGTCGTCGTCCTTGTCGAACCAGAGCTCCTCGTCCTCGTCCATCGCGCGCGCGTCGCGACGGAAGCGGTGGTTGGCGGTCGTCGCCGCGCGGTCGCCCGCGTCCGAATTGCCGAACCGGTGATTTTCGCGGTTCTTCTGCTGGTCGTAGCGCATCTTCAGGCCGCTGAATGTCTTCACGTACTCGATCGCTTGCAATTGCTTGTAGTGATTCTCGACGATGTGCGCGACCAGCGACTTGATGTCCTCCGACCGGATGAACTCGAACATTTCCAAGATGGCCGAGTTGACGAGGTTGTACCGACTGCCGGATAGGAACAAGGCGTCGACCACCGGCTTCATCAGGTCGCCCTTGATGATGTAGCGGTTGTAAAAGTCGTCCATCGTGCTGACGATCCTGCGCATAAAGCGCAACGCCGACAAGGCCAAAAACATGTGTCTTGAGTTGAGCAGAACCAGCACCCTTCTGAGCAGGTCCTTGTTGAGGATGTAATTTTTGACATGGTACGTGTGGTGCTCGACCGAGAAAGTCACCAAGTCGAGAATTAGACTAAGCAGATGAGCGGTCTGGTAATCGTCCTTGCCGGGCCGCCTCTCGTCGGCGGTGTTGGCGAGCAGTGGCGCCATGAGCAGGTGCATGCAGTTCCGGTAGAAGAAGCCGAGAAATTCGGTCATTTCGTTCTTGTTGGCCGTCATGTTTTCGGGGTCGAGCAGCACGCGGAGCAGGCCGGTGAGCTGCATCGCGCAACTCAGCTCAGGATCCGGATCGTAGATCATCTGCTCGATGATCAGGTTGATCAGGAACAGATCGTCGTCGCCGCCGCTGTCCGCGCGCGAGTCGGTCATCTCCTTGCGCGCGAAGTCGCGCACCATCGACGGACTGTGCTCGACCACGTGCGCGACGATGTCGATCGCGAAGCGGTGGAGCTGCGCGTCCTCGCTGGCCAGCAACGACTCGACCGCTTGCAGGACGCCCAGGTCGCCGAGCTTGGTGAAGAAGTCGTCGCGCGGCACTGGTTGCAGGGTCTGCGCGAGCGAGAGCAGCTCGCGCAGGAAGCCGGCGAGCTCGCGTCGCCGCGCGTCGTCCAGGCCGTCGTCGCGGAGCTCGGAGAAGAGGTTTTTCATCAGCTCTTCGTCGTCTCGCACCATGTACACAATCTCAATCTGCAAAAAAAAACAAACAAAAAAAACGTAAAAATACAACGTTTGTGACTTTAACGCAACATTGGCCTGCAAATATGAAGACGTCAAGCAAGCAGAACGACTTGGTGCACGTCTGATTGAAGTAGCATGCAGGTTTGTTCACGTACAGTTTTTCAACAGTTTGCAAGAAGATGCCACCAGCGGTTGCTTCATCCGTTTCTTTTGACAAGCGTACTACTAGTTCAGTTAGCAAACGCGACGTTGCTCTTTAAGAGTTAAAAATAGAGCGTAACAAGGAAAAATATTTCACCGTTACCTATGTACCGCACCAACTGTTTTAAGAAATAGATACTTTCCACAGGCGGACATGAATTCTCAGCATAACTACAGAAACTGCCACTAGGAATTCTGTAAACTGGTTGCCAGTCAAAACTAAATCGCCGTCATTCACATCAAAACACAACTTAATTAAAAGATACCCAGTCCGTGGCCTGGCGGTGGAATCAGTGTACCATAGCCTCCGAAACGCGCATATAGCTCGGTCCGTTCTCGAAGCACAGCTGAGGTGTGCCTGCCTGCGCGCACGAAGGTAGGTCAGGTGAGAACGAATAAGCCTGGAAGATCAGATGGTCGCAGCAAGCAAACGAGAACGTTTAAATTCTGTTGCCAGCGTTACGGTTGGCTTGAAACGTTTGGAGGTATGCTTGCAACTCGAACAAAACACTTCACTTTGCCGACCGACTACTACGACAGAACGCCACCCCGGGAGTGGTGCAGGACTAACATGCACTCAGCACTGTTTATGATTAGGCGGCACGTGGTTTTCCTGTCACTGAAACCAACTTTTATGAGAGTGGCTTGCCATGGATTAACCCTGAAAAAAAATTTTTGTAGACACAAACGTGTAGAGGTGTGTTACATAGCTGCAAAGAGTAAGGGTGTTTGTCAACAGATGAAGAGGTTCAGATGGGTGGACAAGACTGGTGAAGAGAACGATTGAGCTGCCTCTCCAAAATAGGTAACTTTAACGCAGTCGTAAAGCGAGATGTCTGTTAAATTATTACTATTTTGTTACTGCCAAATAAAATAGTAATAGTTTAACAGACATCTCGCTGGACCAAAATCTTTACGTTTATTTTCGTCACTTTCAGTCCGAAATATTCAAGCAATCGCCTGTACGTTTCAAGCTGTTGAAGATTCTTTTCTTCACTGTTTTCCGCATTGCATCGGACCGCACGCGTCAGTGTCCATAAAGTTTGAAAGACTTTCTGATCATTAAACAGACGAGGAGGGGCTTCACCTGGTCAAAACCACAACAAACCACCAGAATAGCAGTTGGAGACTGCTACAGTCCAACATGTTCTGTAGCGCCGCGAAACGAGTTGCTAAAGAACAGTGCAAACAAAACACGTCACGTCGCACATCCAACATGGAAAAAGTACACAAGATGATTACTATGACCAGGCCGGTTTTACGAAGGAGTTCTGAGTGCTTACTTGTTAGAAACACCGAAATAAGCTTGACAGTAGTAACCTAGCATTTAAGAGCGGCTGGGGCCGCGCCGGAAAATCTTTTGCCACTTCTTAACACACGCAATTCACCGTTACAAGCACGAAATTCCATGTCCCACAAAAACACGGTGGGCAAGTCGTATCTGGCAATTAGAATGCGTAAACTGCAGCTTTCGGCAAGTAACTGACAGAATCATGGCTAATTACCCTTTGGCGAACAGTGGTGTATGTAATGCTACTAGGACATTCATGCAAGTGCAATGATGATGGGCCAGAAGGACGACAGAATCGACTATTTTAGTTCAAATTGTTTACTTTGCCAGGTACAGTATTTCCGGTGACAAGCAACGTTTAAGCTTTATGCACCTAAGCTGCCATAGTTTGCATCTTGCAGCTGTTTGTCTCTGAAGACAAACGAATCATGCAGCCGACAGCGTTTTTGTCGTGGCAGTGAACAAGATACGTCACTACCTTTTCAAGCTATTGATATTTTTGAGAAAAAAAACAATCTGAATTTTTAATCAGAGCGTCTTTTGCAACGCTGTCTGCCGAGGTAAATACGTGCAAGAAACAAGATTTCAAAGCCGGGTGGAAATCACACAAGGATCACACATCAAGTTGGAGTGTGATGAGCATCCGAACCAGAAAGTAGGGAAAAGTCCTTCGCTTAACCGCTTTCAATTGCCGCAGGCAAAATAACAAGCGCCAAACAATAGGCAACAGTTTACTGGCGAACTAAAGCGTACTAGCACTCGATTTACGTTCATGGAAACCAGGGTAGAAGAGACGCGCACGTAGCACTTGATCGCGGTTGGGGAAATACGTTTACAATGCAGCCTGCTGAACAGAGATGAGGGCAGACGAGCACACCATGCGAACGGAACGCAATGTTGAACCGATTGCCCTGGTTTACACGCCGCAACATTTTTGTCAACTTAAAAATGTCGCACCGGAAAGACCTAAAAGCTTACACCAGAGCTGACAGAGATTTGAATGTCATCACCAACTCACAGACATGCTGTAAACTGTCTACAAATGCAATCACATATTTCTATCTACATTAAAAAGAAGTATTCGCTAAAGCAAGACGTAGTTACCTCGAAGACGCAAATTAATTAAAAGTTCAACACTTTCCTACCTTGTTGAAAAATATTACAGAGGTTAGTGCAGACAACGAGTTTTCTTCGAACACGGATGGGGTCGGCAAAACGACGTCTTGAATGTACTGCAAGCGAAACGTTTGGTGGATTTTCTGCTTCAAATCAGCGTTCCGCAGCGGCACCACTTCTTTGAAACTGACTTCCTGCTGCAAGTATTCCCGATGCCGCCGGCGCTCTGGCAGCATCGGATCGTACTCCAGGCACCCAACCACGTCCATGACGTTCGACTCTTGCAACAATACGTCATACAAGCTGTTCTTATTCAGTAGGAAGATGCCCTTCATTATTTCGAAGAGCCGATGCAGACCTTCTGTGTTTTCCAAATCTTCGCAAGTCCGGAACAAGCCCAAGAGCTTGGGGATGTAATCAGATTCTTCGATGGCTCGCGCGAGCTGTTCTCGTCTGATCATCGTCGACAAGGAAACGGCGAACAGTTCAGCGATTTCGTCCAGTTCGCCTAATTCGCACGGCGGCAAAACGAACGGCGAATTCAGCTGGCGTTGCAGTGGATCAAGACTATCGTCCAGCCTGCCAGCTGCGAGGTCGTCGTCGTCGTCTATGTCATCTCCGGGATCTTGCGTAATATCCACGGAAGGATCCTTGCCTTGCACCTGAAGCGCCCGCACAAACAGAACCGTGAGAACACAAGGAAAAAGCACGCTTAACTCTATAGGAAATGTACGTGAAGTAACGATGGGCAACTCCGGATTCGAGCTTTTGTGAAACGATACTCAGCAGTATTTTAAACTTTGAAACCGGTCCACACAACAACGCACATGTTTCAAGGATCTGCATGTATTTTAGCGAAAGATCTTAGTGTCAGAATGATCAGTATGGTTTTCAAGAAAATTTTTGCCGATTTATAGCTTTTGGTTTGCAACATATTTATTGCTTAACTTTCAACTTGATAAGACTAATTTTTGAACAAGCTTTGGAGTGTGCAACTTACTTAACGGTGGCAACCAACTCTTGGTCATGGACAATTTTAAGCAAGCGCCTTTAGCATAGCATTAACCCAAACCCATGAAGACGTGACGAGTGGGACCTTGTTTTAATGTTTAATTTTGATCAACCCAACCCGGTTCAAATTTTAGCAGTGTTTAGAGCAGTAACTAAAGCATTTCGGAAATCTAAGTTTTTTGGACTATGGACGACAGTGGAGTTCAGCTAGAGCAGTGGTTTTTAACCTGGGGGTTGCGATCCCTAGAATGGTCGTGAACCATTTTTGGAGGAGTCGCGAGTAGAAATCTTGCGTACACAGCTGTATTACATTTTTTTATTCGAGTTTTAGATGGGGGTTGTTGGGTTATAATGGGTTGCTATAACGAGTCGCGGTACAAAAAAGGTTGAAAACCACTGAGCTAGAGCAACGCTGTAAGATTGAAATACGGCTGTTAAAATGACAACCACGAATCAAAATCCGGTCAACTGTACCGATATTTTCCGAGTGTCCTGCATTAATTTTCGAGTGCACTGTTGCATTACCTCTTGCATAACACCTCACGCCATTTCAAAATACACTTTGCACCATGTCTCCAAACAAAAAAAGAAAACTGAAGATCATACAATAGTTTTAGATCGTTTGATACTGTTTCTTTTGGAAGCTGTGGCTACTTAGCTATCTCTGCAACAGTGACTATAATGCTACCCCCGTCTGGTGGTGCCAATGTGATCAGGAAAAAACAAACCAGAATAGATATTGGCAAAATGGAACACGTTGGTCATAATTTGAAGTGTTAGTGCGGCCAACGAATTTTTAGCACCTGTTGCGTTTGGAAATTGTATTTTATATCAAAGACCGTAAATCCGAAGATCCTCCCTACCCGCACGCAAAACAGAGTACGATTATTTTGTGGCGCATTGTGTATTTCTAGTGCGCAATAAAACTAACTTGAAACAACAAATTTGAAATTTCAAGTTGCTACTGATACCGATTAGTGTTATGGTGTACTAGAGTACAGCACCAACCAATTTCACAAATCTTTTTTTGCTTGATCGGCGAGAGGATATACGAAACGCGGCTGGTCGTGACGAAAGCCCAAACATCGCTTTATTCACAAAAATCAATTCCAACTGAAGCACATTTCATAGTTTCTTGATCAACACATTTTCAAGCATTGACCAGCACGGCTTATTAATGACAGGACCTTGGGACACCAACTGATACCGAACACCGGACGGTAAAGCTATGCTAAACATCGTGTGGCACACGCTTTGTTTTGACCCACAACTCAAATTTTCAAAGATTTTCTTCATTTGGCTTAACTCAGTGATTCAAATGTTTTGGCCCATGGACCATCTTTAAAATATCTATCCGATGGACCACTTTGCTGTGCTGACACCTCATGAACAACTAGTCGAAACTGTATTGTACATAGGTCAGGGCATCTTCAATCAAGGATATATGGAACTATCTGTGGACCACCTGGACCACGTTGAGAATCACTGGTTTAACTTGCGCAAAACAAAACGTAAATGCTGTAAACTCCAGAAAAAGCTTTCCATCAAGAAGTGCTATCTGTCTTAGCGCATTGGAAACCATTCAACAAAATCAAGATTCACAATTCAGCAAACCTGTCGAACCAAACGCTACCAGGCGAAACTCAAGTCTGCAGACATCTGGTTATCACGATTTCTGACATTCAACAGCGCTGGCAGCAGCGAAGTCGACAAAAAAATTGTTAAAAGTGTGTGCTGATCTAACTGAGGTGAATATAAACAACTTAATGAAAAAGTAACCTCACACTGTTTTTATTTGCACACATCGGGACGGTAGGCGTTCATCTTAATTCCTTTTTCATATTTTTGCCCCGTAGTGGATTCATGCATTTGTGTACTTTTGAAAATCGAGAACGAGGGGGAATACCGATATCAGGTTGCAAAGCTTCCTTTATATTTTTCACGTTTGGTGCGTCCGAGAAGGTCGGTTCATTTTGCGTCGTTTTATACAAAACTACGTCATGTGTTTTCTACATTATCAAAATCAAATATTTGTCGGCATTGCTTGATGCTAAATTCCCTGCCCATCAGTCACTGCGATGCTGATAGCGTAAGAAAACAAAATCAAGCAGGGTTGCGGAGTCGGAGGTGCAAGACTTCGGAGGTTTTTGGGTGGAGTCGGATTCCTAACAACACTAGGAGTCGGAGATTTTGGAAAGGTCGGAGTTGGAGTCGGACATTTTACCCCCGACTCCGCATCCCTGAAATCAAGCACTTTAATACATAACAACTCATTTTGCGAGACGTCGATGATCTGTGCCAGGGTTTTCTTAAGGTGTTTCAGGGGCCCCGAATCGGGTTCCTAGAATCGGAGAAATCGGCTCCCTGCAGGTCCATACCGGGTACCTAACGTTTCCCTTTAAAAAAACCCTGATCTGTGCCAACAATTCTTAGTAGCGCAATTTCTTCAAACCCGAAATGCATACGATTTCGCGTAAAAAAGACTGTGTACATAGTTTGCTTTTTCAAATAACAGGTAAGGTTTGGAACATATAGGAAAGATTAATTAATANGCATATGTACCCATTTCCTTTTCAAAGAAAAGATTCCAGGCATGGGTTTTAGTTATCCAAAACAAACAGGATATTAAACTCTAACCTGACAAATCTTTTCCCAAATTTCATCACAGCCAGCTTTTTCTTGAAAGCTCAGGGCAAGGTCAGTGTTTTCCCCTTCTGACCACACAATAAGAGTCTCCTGTTGTTTCTGATACGAGGTGTTGAGTAAAATCTTAGATTCTAGCAGCACTGAACCGTCTTGTTCTGCGCGCACAACCAAAGTCATGCCTTTCAGGTGATCATTGTATGCTGAAGCAACGTGCCCAGTGCCACGGTCATCCCACTGTCTTTCATCGTTCAGTGTATAGACTTTCACCCTTCTGCGTGTGTCAGCCATTTTCGGTTTTGGTGACGCGCTTAGGCTTTCTGCGTTTTCCAGCTCCACCCCGATTGATGCAGATCGTCGTCGGCACCAAAATCTTTTCTTCAATCGGTGTGTCGCTTTGTCGCTTCCGGTTCGTGGAACTGACTTCACCGGCAGGGATGGCAGCAGATTTAACAGAACAGGACGACACCCATGCAGGCGACAAAGGCTGCAAATACTTTGACACCTCGTCTGTAAAGTCCTTTATATCAGGGTGGTCGGCGTCTCGGCGGACACCAATCGCAGTGGCGCTACTTATGCTCAGCAAGGGTACCAAAGTGGCATTTAAATCTGGAACACGTGCGGCGCGGATCCTGCTGTTCGATGCCAGCAGCAGGATATGCTGCGTAAGGTGAACAGGCTTGAGCGAGCTGCACAGCAAGAGCAGTGAGAGATTATTATTCTGGAGTTGTTTGCTGACTTCCCGCAGCCCGACAACAAGCTGGTTCCTGTTTGGACAACAACACACAATAGGTGACGCAAAATGTTAAGGGTTTCGCACACGCAGGAATAACAGATGCATCAATACGACAGCTAACTAGAGGATAATGCATGCGTCAGTCAGCATGTGGCCACGCCACAGTAAAGCGCATCACCAACAAGGGAAACATTACACGTGTTCCTCAACCAGGGTTTTTCCTGCCTGTTGTTGAAGTTGGACCTAAACTCAGAATATCGAACAAGTTGCGAGTTGACTTATTTAGACCTACATCTTTTACATGGATGGAGACAGGACTAAAAATTATACAACTGTTTTACCCACAGGCATTGGCACTGAAAAACACATTAATTCCCAATTACTGCAGCTTAAGGTGTGACATGTGGACAAAATCGGTTTGCAGAAAGTCTGCCTTTACACGCAAGAACACATGCAACGAAAGAGTGAAAGCTTTCAATAAACTTTATGCTTTTATCTTTGAGCAGTCAACAGAAACAAAAGCTTACTTGAAATGATTCTTTTTCAACACAGCCCAACTTGAAGGAGCCCTACAATCGCTCTCAGTGGATGCTGTAGCAGTAGTAAACAATCTGTTTAGGCAAGGCAGCAAATTTTGACAACTCATACGCACAATGTATGTTTGCACTTCAGTGGTAATCAGCCACTCTTGCTGGCTTACACCTGTATTTTTTCGCTGAGACATTCCGGTCATTTGTCTCACAGTTGCATTAAAACACACTGACAGTATTCATTCGCCTGTATTTTCAGACATTCTGATGAAACTGACTTAATTTTTTTTGGTCACTTCAAAAACATTCAGTCTATGACCAAAAAACAGCCAGGTTTGCACTGCTCACCAACGACACAGCACCAGAAATTGCCAATGTCTATCACTACTAAAAAGCATTTGCGCAACATGCATGCATTTCCAGAACTTGCTAAATAATTGCATACATACACAACCACTGTGCAATTTATGAATATAATACGGTACTTAGTAGAACAAAACGAATTACCACACTCATTTTACAGACAGTTGCATTATGTTTCTAAAGACAAAGCCATATATTTCACATATAAAATATGGACTTTTTAAAGAACAAAAGGAAAAACACCTAATGGCTTAAAAAACACTGACATTCACAATCCATAAACCATAACATAGAGATATTTTTTCACAAGGAAGCTTTTCACTTTATTATAACTGCTGTATTCTGTACGCATGAAAAGATCCTGTTTCATGAGAAACATTTCCTACATTATTACCTCCTGTTGCACAATTTCCTTGGTACAAAAAACATGACACGAGTCCATAACACTGCCATAACAAAAGCAAACTAACATCAAATTTTCTTAGACACTACTAAGAAATGAGCATTGCAAATTCATCATTTAGGTCTTTTTTCTCTTTAGTTTTCTTACTAAAGCCACAGGTGAATATTTTTTGGATGCGCAAGCATTAGTTCTGACTTGATCAAAATTCTGGAAAACAGTATTGTGAAACACTGTTGGTATAAGTAGCAGTAAGCTCTGCACATCTTGATCCACAGATGTAAAAGACAATTTTCAAGTTTTGAAAATGACCACACTGAAAAATTTCTTTGCTGTTCGCAATCATTACCTTGACAATCTGGACAGCAGTTCAGGAGCAACTCCTTTGCTTAGATGTGGCCTGTAACAAATGACAATATGTAAATATTGCTCTCTCCAGTGTAGCTTGACCATGGTAGCCAGAGCATGATGATCTGAAAGATCTTGGTGGCATCCTGGTACGTCTAGCCACCACTAACAAAGTGTGTGGCACTTGATGAAACAAAGATTTTAAAATTTTTCATACTTTTTTGCAATTCCAATTACACGAACCTTTACCATCACAGAAACATTCCAAAAGTTAAGCTAATTAAATTGCTGGTGACTGACAATCACAGCTGCATTTCATTGACATTATGGGTAATTTCAAAAGGTTTTCTTAATTGCAAACCATTACAAGACTAATATTTACAGGCAAGCTAATATTTACTAGTTGCTGACATAACTCACTTTCTGAGACAATTGGAGGAATTAAAATGCATTACTCAGGTTTATGAAATAATTAAATTATCAACCTGTTTGCAAAACGTGAGACTGGAAAAAAGAAGGCAAATGCTACAGCATGCATCACTGATGCAAAGCAGAAAAAATGTAACCAACCCCTACTGCTATGCAAGGTGCTTTGAACACTCATTGTAATGGAAAGCTTTGAAAAATTATTCAACACAATTTGTTATATGCAAAAACAAACAGCGACTTCAACTGAAGTACATCTTCCTTTCACACCTTGAGAAAACAAGAAAGAATGAAATACCCACGCCTTCTCGCATAAGCAAGGTTTTTTTATTAAGCAAAACGGAAAACTTCCACAAACAAGAGTTGCAGGACAAACAAGCAGCAGCTAAGCTGAAAACACATCATTGGATGTCGTTTGCATTATTCCCAACAACAATTTACTGAGTTTGTTTTCAGAACAGTAATGGGGAGATTTAAGTTATGCACAATCACATTACTTGTTATATGAACTTTTTGTCCCATATAACTTTTTCAGTTAACATATACAAAAAGTAGGCTGCTGCTTAACTAAATGGTTTAAAATCTTCATTGAGGAAAATGAAACCTACTATTTACAAAACTCAAGAATTGCAAACACAATATATTTCCACAAGCAAATGCAATTGCTAATGACAATATAACCACTGGCAAAATTCTGATTCTATCACAAGTATGTAGCACTAGAATAAACGCACCTAGATGTTACAGAAAATTTTTTTACTGTTTTGACAGCACTTTTAGTTTCAGTATAATCACTATGTACTAAAATGTAACACATGCGATGTGCTGTCCATACATTACAGCTGGCAATCCATGATGGATTGAAAGCGAGGCATGTTGCTGCACTGATCAACAGCATTCGTGTAAGTGTGGTGGCTGCAAGATCACTAAACTTATGCAACTTTGAGGACATAAGCCAACGAAGGGGAGCCATTTTTGACCAAGTTACTGGGTGGGATAGCACAAACCTTACGTTTGAACACCTTCTTGAACTAAAACCTGCACTGGTAGACACTGCACATCCAGATGTATCACTGTTTTATGCATAATGGAATGATGTCTTTTATTTTGGTGACGGCAATTGGCAGCAGGCCAAGGCTTGAAATTTTCTTCTTGATGGGGCTGTTGTGGTTAACCCTCTTGCCCATGGAGCGCTATGGTGATTCAATCAGTGGCTGTGGGTAAAACACCCAACCTTCAAATTGAGAGGTGGACACTGGACGCACTATCACTGAGCCAATGGAATGAAGTTAAAGAATGGAATGTTTGCTTTGCCATCCTTTGATTGCAACCAAAAAGCTATTGGCTGCCAATTTGAGACCGGGATAAAATGTAAAAATCCACTTTTCAAATTTGCTTAAATTGGTGGCATGCTAGCTGATAACAACATGAAAATGGAATAGCATGAGACAGTTCTGACTATAATTTGCTTGACAATAATACTGCAGGCAGCAATACATGTTGATCCTTCATATACAGCAATGCTGAATGATGAGGAACATGTAAAGCAGAAATCCGTTCTACTTGAAATTGCTTTGTTATGTAATATCAAAAGGAAAAAACTAGAAGATCAGGTGTAAACCTCTTTCAGGGTGGAATGCAATGCAGCAGTGAAGAAACCCTTTCATCCACCTCAGAAGATGAAGACTTTGACAAACTTCTGGTAGACAGGAAAAACATCACAAAAATAATAACTCTGATCCATTTTGATTGTTTAAAATGGACTTAAATAATGCATGAACTGTAATGGAAAAATTGGTAGGTCATCAAAAGTGACTGTCATGCAAGCAATTTATCTTTACCAAAACATTCTGCAAAATTTAGCATACGCAGTAACAATTTTGCCTCCAATGCAAATGAGTATGGAGGAACTTTTTTTCTTCACTGCACATTAGTTGCTCAAAATTGCACAAACAAGCTAAAACTTCAACTTTTAATGTAATGGAGCTGCATGATTTTATGCCTGCTTTAAAGCCCTGGTTGTTGCAGCACATTTTTCCATTGCATACTTGTGCAACAATTGCCTCCACTATCATGTAAGAAAAAAGGAGTAGACTACATGGAATGGCAAACTACACACTTAGATTAGCCGCTTCCACTATATGTAAACAATAGCCATTTTATCATCCAATATTTACTTTTGTCTATTGTTAACAGCTAGTATTGCATATGCACTTAGGGCAGGCAGAATGTCATGACTAATGACAACTTCATGATAAAGCCATAGTTTCTTATACAACACCATGTATTTGTAACTAACTTAGGCCTTCATGAACAAAGGCAGATAAAATCGTTGCACACATGATGGTAAATTGAGTTGTGTGACATAAGAAACACTGTTAGAGATGATGATGATCTAGTTACACCACCAAAGATGCTTCTCTAGTACTTATTAAGTCATTTAATACCACAGTGGCAAAGCTTAAATGTAAGGTCACGAGTACAGCACTCACTAGAAAGTATTTAGGGATGTTTAAAAAAACAAAGCCTTAATCTTTGCCCATATAAAATTGATGCTTAAATTCATGGCAGTTCAGCAATGTTTACATGAAAACAAAATATACAGCAAGGGTGTCCACAGTGTCGCCTGTTAAGATTTTGTATGCCCTGTGGTTTGGTTTCAGGTTGTAAACCCTAGATTAGACTTGATTTTAAGAGCAATGGATGTCTTTGCTACTTAACTCTTTGGCGTCCGCTAGGTTTTGGGGATTATCGGAAAAAAAGACACCTAAACGCACGTGGCTTTGNGCAGGATTTCTCCGGTCCGGTATGCTCTACAGACCCGGTAAAAGTCTCAAAAGATGCGGCAAGTCTTCTAGTCTGCACTCGAAAAAAATTTTTTGCTTAGGGGATGCGGTTTTTTGTGAGTGACGTCATAAGTGAAGGACTTTTAGGCCACCTTGGCCCACTTTGCCTGGCCCTGGGCGCCAACCATTAGGTGGTAGTGTTGCAACCTCTCCGGTGGTGTTGCGTTGATTGTGTGATTCACCACGAACGGGATGTGCATGAAGAACAACACCATTATATATGTGGCACAAGCAAGCAATAGTAAGAGAGATTGCGAGCATGATCTCTATTGTTGCTTGCTGCCACGGTGCGAAGCTTTGCGCATATGCTGCTCGGGATTTCCGATCGCAACAAAATGGTGCTGTGACATGGATGTGGAGGTCGTGCTGAGTTCAGCCTTCACACAAAGAACGTGCGATCAGTGCGGTTCATTGTAAAAAGGAGGGGATGTTGTTGCAACCTCTCCAGTGGTGTTGCGTTGAATGCGTGATTCACCACGAACGGGATGTGCGTCAAGAACAACACTATTATATATGTGGCGCGAGCAAGCAATAGTAAGAGAGATTGCAAGCATGATCTCTATTGTTGCTTGCTGCCATGGTGCGAAGCTTTGCGCACATGCTGCTCGGGATTTTCGATCGCAACAGTAGTATTTCGCTGAAGTTTTTACTGGAAACTAGGCTACAATCCGAGTCTTTTGATACTTTGGATGACCTGCTGGGGTTTCGGGTTCAAAAGCTGTG
>JGI24158J21664_10004642_pt1 | contig 17726 bp, 12 predicted proteins | sample Ectturendosymbi3_FD_21664 | JGI IMG/M metagenome (IMG submission 21664)
TTGGCGCTGCCCTGATCTCCTTCCTTTCACCACGAAGGGTCATTCGACAGTAATCTTTTCTTTTTACCCTGAAGTCAAACGACACTGCCCTCAGTTTCGTATCACAGGGGAGGTAAAGACTTCTCCCCCGGCCCGTTACCCCCTGATCGCAAACATTCTAAATAACGTTGAACTTGCTTTGAAATATTAAAGGGCAAAACTGCTGCTTTAGTTTATGATGGAAAATTTGATTAGACAGAAATAATACTGACATCAGACAAACTATGACACAGGTTCCAGCAATTTTATACTCGCAAACGCGGGTAGGGATGACCTTCTTCGGTCCTTTCATCTTTGGTCAAAAGACAAAAGATAATACAAGCTTCCAAGCAGGTCGTAAAAGTATAAAGAGTGTTATACTCAATTGCACAAAACAGCAAGTAAACACCACAGGGAACAAAAACAGCTTTACTGAAGATCTACATATAAGCAGCATAGCAAGTCAAGGCGCGAGCGGGCGGTGTGAAAGCGGCACTTGAACGCATTTCATAACAGATTTAGAGACGAGTCAATTGCCTGAAAACTAGAGAAGGCCTCACACGAGGTGCAGAAGACGAAGCTTTTCAAAAAAAGATTTCTTTTGCCATAAAACCGATTACACACAGAAAAAAGCCGAGCTACAGATACATTCCACCGATTTTACAGCACGTGGACTTATTTCCAAGCCCTCCTTGCGAAACGAGAAGTAGCAGACAGGCGTTCATGCGCGATGTGAACAGTTGACGAGCATGTACAGAATTCACTTTAAGCCGAGCAACAGAGACAACATATCTGGTTGGTCAACCAATCAATTGTGTAACTAACGATTACTAACACGCATGAAAATCTACTATGCTAGGCGGACTGGCATGTGGTAAGGTCGGCTTGTGTTTCAACTACGTTAAATATTACCGCTGGTAATAGCCAGTTGCCGAACAATGTGACACCTCAAGTTCAAAACGAATTGAAACGTTAGGTAATCAAAACGAATCAGGGGGGGGTTTACTGCCCCAGCAACCCAGTGACAAGCCGCTCTCGAAACAAAAAAAGCGCCGAGCTGAAGTGACAGCGGCCGGAGGGCAAAGACAAAAGCGCGACGGGGTTAGTATTCGGAACGAGGGCGCGATACAAGGTAGTGACGATTAAAGTGCAGGTCAACCAAGGTCGACTTTTATTGCTTCTGAACGCTCACGGCTGAGATCGACTCGCAACTACAGCTCATCACCGACTAAAGTCCCTTGCACATGAAGCCAAGGACGGAGTGCAGTGTGGCTGCTGACCGCGGGTAAATCAATTTATATCAAGCACGCCCCGCCCGTAAATGATCACTAAGGTGACTTGGGCGTCGGGAGGGGGGGAAGGGGGTCCTTGGACTTTTGAAGTTTAACATTTTCCTTCGAAAATTTTAGCGACAAAGGGTTGTTTTCTTTGTTTTGAGTGGGTACATTAAAAAATCCACTATTGACCCACCCCTCTAGAAAAAATCCTTCCGAAGCCTGTGTTCAACGTGAACTGACTTAAGCGGAGTTCAATTTCCATGTCTCCCGAAATGGTTTCTTGACCTGCAAGCCATGTTTGAATTTCGGCGCAGGGCACAAGAATGTATTGTTTCCGGTGCTGTGGGATGCGATCTGCGTGAATTGGATTTTCGGCATTCGCTTATTTCGGTCTCCACCACCGCTTAACAGACGGCCACGAAACGAGGGCCGGCGGCCGCGAAAAGGTCAGGGACCGACGTTGCGTCAGACTTCGAATAGAGCGAACGAAAGGAGCAAAACGATCGCAGGCTGGCACGTGTACGTGGCCGAACTACAGTAGAAAAAAGGCAGGCACATCCCCACATGCATGGAATACCTTACATGGCACCAAGGTACCGTCTGTCTGCCTCAAAGCTCAATGAAAAGTTAGTTTCCTCAGACGAGAGAAAAACACAAAGGTCGAAAAACTGATCAAGTTCTTTTCGTGAACAGCACTACGCCGCTGGTTTGCTGGGAACGTCTCGTTCGCACTTTAAAGCGTGCTGAGCGCAAAGTTGGACTTTCTTCGCTTTCGAATGCTGCGGAAAAGCGCTGATGGACCAAAGCATTGTTCTTTNGGAAAAAACACGTCGCGTTCAATTGCGTTGCGTAAAACGCGGTGTCGCGGTCAGGCCAGANCATCTCCCTGGATGGTCCTGTTCGGAACCAATTATTCGTGGCCCAAATCACCAGAGACCAAACACAACGTCCGTGCTGGTCTCACCAATAGCAGTTGGAAGTCAAGTCAAAGGTCGCTTGGTTAAATGTCGGTGAGTCGAACGTGGGGTTGACACTTTGCAACAGAGGTAAGTTTCGGTTTCTACGATCGAAAGCCATGGCAGAAAAAGTGTGCGCGGGTCTCGATGACAATTTCTATACCGTTTCAAACAATAAGTAAATGATAGTGGCGTCGTTAAGTGACAGCGAGTGGCTTGGAAAATCAGCTGTGATGCGAGAGGGGTTTCTTGTGCTTCCTACAACCGATAGTACTTGATTTTTACTGGAAAACAACAATGCTTTGCTGAACTGACGCCATGCGCAAGGCTTGAGATTCCAAAGTTGTTCACAGAAAAGAAAGCGAATATAGAAAAGTGTTTTCAAACCGACTGAACAGACGAATCGCCAGCATTGGCACAGAGTGTACGAGTTCCTTGTACGGTTCCACAGGGCATCGCGATAACAACTCGACTACATGCCTCATCTCACTGTTCCACAAAAGAAAAATGCCTAAGATTATAATCAGTGCCAGCGCATGCGAAAGCACAGCTAAGCACGCAACGCCGCAACTGGGCTGCTGTTTGGGAGGTACCCTTGGAAGGTCCTTCGCAAGTGATGTACGACTGTTGTTGTTGCTGTTGTTGCTATCCGGAGGTTTGATTTTTGATCAGTTTTGCCGACAAAAGGTCTCGTTTGTAATTTGCAGAGCGCTTTCAACCCTTGCAATAAAGGAAATGGATTCGTTGTGATCATTGAAAAAAACGAGCAGTTTCTTTCTGCGCTCTGAGGAAACAAGTTACAGAAGCGACCACGCATGGACACGCAAAACCAAGGACCGCAACGGGCACTGCGCAGAAAACGCAATTCTTTCTTTTTCTCAGGTCGGTGCGGAAGAGAAACGTTCTTCTGTTCGATGTCAACTACGCATTTGAGCCTGCAGGACGACGAGAGTACTCGTAAACACCCCTCCCCAACGAAAGAAAACAGCTTCATCAGGGCAAAACCGAAAGCAACGCGAAGCAAATTATATACAGTATGATAAAAAATAGGTATCGTCAACAACGAATTATAAGAATACAGAAAAAGTATAAAACTCTTTAAAAAAAAAAGTAAGCGTGTAGTATGTTTACTGACTATCAGATTAATGCAGTGTACTCACCAATTCTAAAAATATGCAACAGACCATACCACAATAAAATTACAGAAAATGTTTTTCACTGTGGAACTTGTCTGGCTAGAATAAATTCTGAGGTTGCTTTTACGTTGAGTATCCCTGTGAGATTTCCACGCGAGGTACAAATGAGAATACGCGTTTGAATGCGCGGCATAAACGTGAAGTTGCTACAAAAAACTGCAGCAGCACATTAGAAACAGAGCCTAGTCAAGGGGCCAAGGCATAAGACATATTTCAAGAGCTACTTTCTGCTAGCGCGTTTTCTCAAATACCGATTGCTAAAAAGAATTCCATTTTCACTGTACCTTCGATTTTTAGACTCATCTACTGTTGCAAGTAAACAGTTAGAACTAGCTTTGGCCATATAGCACAACTACGCTTGTTCTGTGTACAAGGCCACTATGGCGTGGCCAATAGGGACTGCACCGTAGCCAGGAACAAACATGTGAAAGGGCACGTGAAGTTAAGGAAACAACTCTCACCAACTCGACCTTTTACCTGAACATCATTTCCACAAAAAAAGGCCTCACCAAACCCGGTGTTAGATGATGCAAAAAACAGCACATCACTTCTTTCCGTAGCTCACCAAGACGCTGCACGGGTCCACTGTGCAGACGCCCGTTGTTCCCGAAATGCGCAAATATTAAAAGGGAAGCGGCACGTTGGAAAGAACAACCAACCGGTTTTAAGCAGGCTGTCTCCACCAACACGTGCCTGACGGGTGCAGGAATTCGAGAAACGGTTCTCTAGAGTCTAAACGGAAACACTGGGTTCTGATATTTTTTTTATTTGGTGACGGTAGTTGGCGGCAGGCCGGAGCCTGAACCGTGCTTCTTGCCGGGGCGGTTGAGGTGAACGCTCTTGCCCAAGGAGCGCTACGGCAATTCACTCGGTGGCTGTGGATCGAACACCCAACCTTCCAACTGAGAGACGGACATTCTACCACTCAGCTATTGCCGGGGCGGCAATAGCTCTGTGGTATTGGCTTCGGCTGCAGTGCTACGTTAAGTTTTCATCCCGACGCGAGATGTCAACGTGTAAAACAAACAAAAAAAACGAAACAAGTACAACGTCGACCCACAGCTTCTTGCGTTTATCGAGCCAAGCGCAGCATCCGGATGGTTTTCTAGTAGATTCGAGAGCCTGAGCAGTGGATTGAGTGTGCATTGGGTTAAAATGCCTTGGAAAAACGAGGAGCTCGAGCCAGAAACCGAGCAAGCCGCTATGCACGCTCAGCTTTTCTGGCAAGATATTTCGTAAACATGGCCTCCGCTTTACCTAGTAGGCACAGATAAGCTTAGCAAGCAACAAGAAACCACTGCCGTCTGCATTCGTATGCTTTGAAAGTTCAGGGCGTGCCGTGGGTAACGATACAAAAACCTGCGGAACAGCATTACTGTCATAAATTCCCTTCGAGTTTTCCAGGTCACGAGTTTGTTGGTGTTTCCTCATAATATGAGTAGAGATTGAAGAAGTCCGGTGGGAGAACGCAAAAACAATTATCAGAATTCGTCTTCGGAACTGCCTTCCAAAAGCGTCAGACGATCGGTGTTGTAATGTCCACCCTGAAAAAGAACAAACAGCTCCGTTGAAGAAGCTCGAAGAACATTCCAGAATACTTTGTGTAACGTTGGTTTCGTTTTTCTCTGCAATATTTGGACGTCTGCTGACAACAAACTTAAAGATGTAGCTTATAAAACTTGAGAACATCGTTGGGCAAACGTTACAGATTTTCGGAAACGAAGTGTGCTGCTGGTGTGCGGGTTAAAGTAGAGGTTTCAGGTAGTAACTGTTGGCTGCAAAACGGGACTGTACCACAGATGCAGTTATTGGAAATTAACAGTAGTACTGGATACCTGTGCAATCTCAGTGGAGTAAAAAAGAGGTAACGGCAAGCAGTAAGCTACCATTCTCGTGTCCACCCTGATAAAGTTAAATGTTCAGCCACAGAGAACATACTGCACACGTCAACACATTTTCTTCGCCAGTTGAACGTCCAGACCAATGGTTCTTCCCCTTTCCGATCTCGTGGACCCCTATTCCTGAAGATATTGGCTTGGGAACCCCTCATCTGCGGTTATGTCATTAGTCAAAGTGGTCGTGATTGTTTGTGCGTCTCAGGGTTAAAAGAAAACACTTTTTTGGCATCCTGGGGAGTGGGGTCCCGTTAAGAACCACTTTTCTAGACAATAATAAACATGCAAGCTTCGTTTCTTGATCTTTTAAACAAATCGTCCTCTTACACATGGTACTTCTGCAAAAATCAATGGTATTTGCAAGATTTTGAAAAAAAGAAACGGTGTTTTGTCGCTCACAGCTCTAACCCGAACAGCCACTACCTTGTCCGTTTAGTAACTTGAAAATNATACATGACACGNAATTCAGACTCCCTTGCCTGGCTTTCTTCCACAAGCTTCAGCGGANAGGTTACGTGAAGGTCAGGTAGCGCGTNCCTTCCATCACTGCCACTCACACTTCAAGCCCCACAGGCAATTTCGCTTGAAACTCTCTTTAACAAGCTACTCCACACGGCCTTGCCCTNGGGCTTTCAAGTACTTGGACCAACAGCGGGCAGGCAGTGCAATGTGGCCTGATGTGGAGGGTCCGAGGTGCAATTTATCATAGTATTGATTGTCGCGTCTGTTTCCACACCAGCCTTCAACTGAATCTGTTGTTTGTCTGAATCGTTTGGTGAACAGTATTTTCATGGACGGTTGTTGGAATATATCCATATATCGGATGTATTTAAACAGATTCTGTTTGAATGAAGCTTCAAACAGACAGATTCTGTTTATTCTGTTTGTTTGTTTTTTTTCGATCACTGACCGAATTCGTTTTTAAAATGACCGAAAAAATTTAATAAATTCGGTCAAAAAATGTCCGAGAACGAAAGATAACAGCAAGTTTCAAAGCAATTTCGGGCAAATGCCCAAAACGTCTCAGGGAAAAACAGATTTGAATCTTCGAACAGATTCTGTTTGAAAAATACACCTAGTATTTGCGCATGAGGAACTGACGATGATTGCAGACCGAAATAATTTCTCGTAAATACAACCTGCGCGTGATTTTTGTGTATACGCTTCACCTGTGAAGAAAGTGCGACAGTATCTATTTTCGTACTGGTTTCAAGCGTTTTCAGGAGAATTTTAAGGAGAGAGAGTGAAAACATCAAGCCAACAGCAAATCATAAATAATTGAAACGTATTGTTGCTGTTGTCGGAAAAAGCTGGTTAATGCGTACAAGATAACACATCAGCGCGCGAGCACTGCCACAATGAGACGATCGCACTATCACCGCATTCAAGTAAGCAGTGGCTCTGAACAAACAATCGCTATTTTTCTTTCTAACCAGAGCATCACCAGCAAGCATCACCAGCAGCAACCGTAGAATATATCGGTGGTCCCTAATCGCTATTTTTCTTTCTAACCAGAGCATCACCAGCAGCAACCGTAGAATATATCGGTGGTCCCCAACCCAAAAGCGAAACGGGGGTTCGCGAGTAATGGTCTCCCCTTCCACGATAACATCAGCAAGCAACATTGTGGTATCGGTAAGTTAGCCAATGCCTAAGTTTCACAACGTTGGCCCGAGACAGTCCACGTAGTCCGGTGTTTCGTCACAAAATCAACAAAGTGCGTCACAATTCCTCCAAAAACAATATCAGCTGTAATTGCCAAGGCACGGAGCGCAATGTCATGTTAAATGTCAATGTTAGATTGCCATTGAGTAGAAGTTGCAAACCGGGCTACATATAACGTAAAACGTTTGATAAAGACAACGTATATAAGAAGAGCAGACGTTGTTTTTTTAACCTTGAACATTAAGACTAAATTGCAATCATTACGTGAATGCCGTTTATCGAATTCCAATTCGTTTAAGTCTTTTCACTTGGCAAGTATTCTCTTTATAGGGCTAGAATTTGTTGAAAACACCGGTTTTCTTTTTAGAAAAGATTTAAATGTGAAATAATTTTGATGGACATAGCAACCTACCTAGAATTTATTTGAATGAACTTTTGCGTTTGTTTCGCAATTTTGCCATTTCCTGCAAGTATTCTTTGCAGCAATACTTCCTTATGCTCTTAACTATATTCCGTTAATAATTCATATTGTTTGTTGTGATGGCGAAATGCATGTAACTTTATTTATGAAAACAATCGCATTCTCTGGAGACAGCTAATCATGCGAAAAAATGCAGCTAATTGTGTTTTCGCCATATTGTCGTGAAATAAATCAACTGAAAACAACTGCATAAACCGTGCCTGATTGCACTGAGAGCGCAAACGCGGCTGGCTGTTTGTTGTTAGCAATCGCACATTCAAGCAGGTTTCGTGCAATGCTAATGGCCAAACCTTAACACAATCGCCTACAACGTGGCTCGAATCGCCCAATAATTTAAGGAAATCGCCACTAACCCTGCACCGGGAAACACTGAAGCAATAAAATCATGATAGAAATAACTATAGAAAATCACGAAAAACCGCCAAGCGATAAACGAAACGCCAAGGATCAGTCTTTCAGTGCAAACTTTTCAAAAGTACTTAGTTTCCTCAGTAAGGAACTCAAGTAGATTATACGAAGCAGCACGGATCCTTCAGGGTAATCAGAGTGGCGGACTATTTCAAAACAAAGGCCAATTGTCAGCTTGTTGAAGGACTATCGGTCCCAGGCGCAATGTTCAACAATTTAAATCGACCAAAGGTTAAGCACAGTCTCAAAGGTTAAAGTCTTTCTGGTTTTTAAACGTATCGAAAAAACAAATCAAGAAGCAATGCATCAACGCACTACCAGGATATTTCCAACCAGGCCCGTAGCCAGGTTTTAAAATTGGAGGCCAAATGCATTCTTGGGGGGGGAAAGTTTTTTGTTTTTATTATATGTTTCAAACAAATTTTTCTGGGCACAATGAAATTTGAGGGGGCTCAAAAATTGTGGGAGGCACTGCCCCTGAATGCCCTCCCCGTGGCTACGGGCCTGGTTCCAAATGGGCACGGGGGGCATACTCTGAACCATGAGGCGCACATCTTTTGTACCCGGTATACAAAACAACGATGCGATAACGCGTCAGGTATTGAATGATGCGCGCAGCTTTTCCGGAACGTCGGGTTACTGCAGACCAGGTTGCTAGCCTCGTCACTGAGAGCTATCGATCCGTCACATGTGCTGGACAGCAAAACTGTTATCTTTGTCACCAACTGACCCTTAGGACCTGTGAGAACACTTGCGTGCTCGATAATATGACAGGCGCAGGCGAGGGGCAAAAACTCTGTTTTCTTTAGAACGATTTTGATAATGTGATGGAAGACTTGTGGCAAATTAAGTTGCCACCAAGACATTACTAAGCATCGATGCAGCTGTTGATAAATAAGAATGCATTTTCATACTTAATAAATAAAACGGAGTTAGAGAATTGTGTGCTTTACGCAACTTGATTGCAGTCGTGAATGATGTTGCCGTGGTCAACTACCGTTTCTGCGATCAAGCAGCCAAGGAGATGTCGGGAACACGGGAAGCACTGCAAAGATATGTCGGAAACAACCTCCATCGCGTCAAGAAACGCTTCCATTAACCATTAACATCTATCCCATTCTTAAGGCCAGCAAGCCGCTGCGTTTACAACTCTGATTGAAACTTGACCTAGCCTCGTAAATCGCACCAAAAGCAAAGAAATACGCTGGAGAGCCGCAGCGGCAGGAGCGAGGTTGCTGAAACAACATGGCCTTTGTACCGGACTGCCGTCGCGGCTTGGCAAATACTCTCAGCCACGTATCTGCCTGCGTCAACTCCAACCGGGATGAACGGTAACTGTTTTCAAAGGGCGGAACCCGCGCCTTACAAGCGCTAACGCGAGGCCACCTTGGCTGACGACGTATACCGCAAGGGGCGGACATTCACCTTACAGTGAAATTCTGACTCGACTTTGTAATTTTTCCGCCATTCCGATCAAACGCGCGGCGCTTAAAGATCAAGAGTTTTTCTTACTACTGAAGGTTATTTCAGCTACATGCAGCCCAAAAAGCAGTACGAACCACCATGCAACACTGACAATGCCAAACACGAGTCACGTGCATTACGTCATACAAGAAAAGTTGCGCAGTGAAGGAGAATTTAGGTTTAACCGTTGCCACGTGGCATTGAGCAGTACCTGCGGTTAACTGGTTTCGTGGCGTCGATTTCGTAGCGCTTAGTTGCTTCAGTGCGCACAGCTGACCACGCACACATAACTATAACTAATAATACAACTATTATTATACGTAGTATTTATTATAAGGCTATTTAGCACTTCCGCTTTTCGTGTACCAAAATACAACAATAGCTGTTAAATCTTAGAGCAGGGGAGCCTGGGGTACATGTACCCCTAGGGGTGCATTTGCTATCTGAAGAGGCACATTGCTATCTGAAGAGGTACATTTCAGGTTAGCAATAGAAGGTAAAAATAGATTTATATATTATTTATTTCTAAATATTTATACATATATCAGTGAATATTGTTGAAAAAAAAATCATTATATGCTTATTGTTGAAGGGGTACATGGCCAGGAACCCCTGAGCTAGAGTGTCGCGTGAACGTGAAAATAACTCCAGAACAAACTAACTGATGAATTGCAAAGCTTGTAGTTTATGAATCCAGCGAAGAGCAGTCCAACTGAACAATTGAAGCGTTTGAATGTTGCTTTCGCATAAATCCGTGGAGCATGAGCGAGTTACGCGATGAATTCATTGATTCTTGGCTCATAATTCGACATTGATTAAATCTATGTGCGATGAGCTGCGTTGGTGATAAGTTTAACATTGACATTTGAAGGGGTGGCAATTACTCAGAATCGGCATAGAATTTGAAGAAACAAGTAACTGAAACTGCCAGTTTTACAAAAATCTTGCATACATCAGGCTGAAACAAAGCTTTTGAGGTGGGTAAGATGACCGTTCCCCACGTCAGCCACGTAAACTTGCTGTGCTCAGTCACGCGTAACACAATTCAGTTCACAATACGACGAATTCGCCCAAATTGCATAACACTGCACCCAGTCGCTCGCACAGCGGAAAGGGTCCGCTTCTCGCCACGTCACAGCAAACTGCCATCGCAGTAGAACGTACCAGCCCGTCAGGCTTGGGGCAGCGCATGTGCGATTTCAATGCCGCGCGGACCTTGACACAAATGCGTCAAGCACGGAGGTTCGAAGCTTCGTTGACTGCAGCCACGGGAAATGACGTACGTATTGTCGGGCCAGTGACCCAATGGCAGCTGCGGCCGCCGTTTCCTGCCCCTGGCATCCTGCTCGGGGTGATAAATAAGCCGTACTGGACTTGACTGTTGTCGTACGCGCAGCATAGGTAAGTGGACAACGGCTGTTGTTTTGAAGTCAACAGCATCACTTAACACAAGAAGCCTTGAACCCGGAAGAGGAGCGAGCTGGCGCTGACGGACACGTCACAGACGTCACAGCGGAGCCTGTCAATCACGCATCAGCCATGTCCGGGACAAACATATAACCGGCGCGCAGCGAAATAAGTTGCCTTTTCTTATAAGTGAACCAAGAGGAAGGGCTCAGTTTACTGTTATTCCCTGTACGGCATCACTTTTAAAAACTATCAATGAAATTCTGAAGCGGAACTTATATCGCTCGTCGTCAGATAATACTTGTTTAAAATTAGCTTCGCCGCTCAGCAAAATTCAATCCACAGCCTCAGTTCACTGCATATCGTATTTAACGCGCAGTTTCACCACCAAACATCGGATAGCAAATGGAGACAAGCAACGATGTTTTTTCGTAGTCGTTTTGGCACTGCAAACCGTCAACAAACGAAGAAGACTTGTTTTGACAAAAGCAATTTGTTATGTTCACGCCGAATGAAAGTTAAGTGTGAAAACTGCAGTGAATTTTACGATGGAGTCATTTCAAATTTTGTCCGCAATTTACCTCACCCGATTCGGCTCACACGAGCCTCCCACATCAGCGCAGAGTTGCGTCGAAACGCGGGCGACAGGTAACCAAACGGTTGTTTTGACGCAGCCGTCGAAAAATAACATGATACAGCTACGACGACGACAAAAATCCTCACGATCGCTATTTCAGTAATTTGGACGCAAACGAGCGAGTGCCTTCTCGAGTTCGGTGCTCTCCCTAAGTAGCATCATGCTGTTGACTTGAATGGAAACGAGTGGAAAAGCAATCATCACCAGAAAATTTACCCGTTCCAACACAGACGCGTGATATAAATAATGATCTTTCGTTTTCATAAAACAAACGATCTTGTGTGTCTGAGCGAGGCCTACTGGAAAATAGTGGCTCAGCAAGGCCTCTTTTTTCCAGGAGGCCTTGGTTTCAGTAGCTTTCGGGTCAACGTGGCACATCGGGCGACGAGAGACAGCAGAACGGGTGAGGCGCTTAGCGGGTGCCGGCAATCTTTAACCATACGCCCAGCAGCGTAGAAGATTGAACAGGCACACACCTAATGTGCCTTGCCTCATGCCACATTCTAACATATCCCGTCGTAATTGGTGGAAAAGTCGTTAGACATTTTAGATTGAGCGGAAGTTCTTTTGCGCCGTGCAATGACGGCCATGAATAGTAATGAATTAAAAGAATTGATAACGAAGTTGAACCTCGGTGGAGGTTCGAGCAAGAGCTTGCACACTAATTAGCGTAATGCGACTAAGTATTCGACGACAATTGACACCAAACGCTTGTTAACAGCGAGCCACGCAAATATTCTATTAAACACCTGTAGGTCTTTGATAGCCATGGGAAAGAGATGAAAAACCAATCAGGTTTAACATTGCGTTGCGGTCCTCGTGGGTTGCGGTCCGAATACACACAAAAAAACGAAGAAATGAACCTGTGTGTTTCTCAAAATATTTCAACAAGCACATATGAATGGCGAGGGAGGGCCGAATGAAGTACCCCCCCAACATGTAGGATGTAACCATTCACCACGATCCTTGCAAATACATAAGAGTAAAAAAAACTATCTCGCACTTAGTGACCACGGCACGTGATTAAAAATTTCATAATACAGTGACCACTGCCTACTTGAAATACTTCAAATGAAAACAAAAAAAAACACAACTTGTTGATTTCGGAAAAGCGGGAGTTAGTCACTCAGTTTAAGAGTAAGCACTTAAATTACCAAGAATCCGTTTACAAGTTGTCAGAATTGCTGTAACAAGAGCTACAACAGTAATTAGGCAAGCGGTTTAAAAATAATTCGCAGTTGAAATTCACAAGATGCTATTAATGACTTTCACAGACTTGTTAGTGCCTTCTACACTGATATCCTGTCAGTGTAAAAGCTGATGATTCCCGTATTTTGAAATGTGTCGAAATGCGTGGCGGCGCCTTTCGTTAATTGCATTCATAAATTGCAGTTATCATTAACTGCAGTCAGCCACTGACTGTAATTAATGATCTGTACGGTTTTGAAAACCTCTTCCGACAAACCAAAACTTACCCGTTGCTCAGTAAGCAAAAATTCTTTTTCTTGGCCGTACTCCTGCGAAAAGAGTTCGTAAGGATTAATTCCACATGAATTATGCAAATAGCTATACCTTCAGTTTACCAAAACCTGGTTCTTAATCAAATATTTATGAAGCTTTGAAAGCCTGCAATCGACAAACAAGTAATGCGGGTCAACGAGAAAAACGTGTCTGCTATGAACTGCCCTGGTCCACCATGAAAAATATACATGTGACGGGCCTATGGGTAAAAAAACTAGAGGAAAGAGACCAAAACTTTTTACAGCGCAATGTTCATGTTGCCCTTAAATGGCAACACAGAAGTATCCGTTTTCGTAGCTGATGAAAATCGCGGTGCCAAAAAATCGAACGGAGCTGAACAAACGAAATTCGATCCACTGGTTTGGCCCCTTGTTTTTCCTTACACCACACGCGAATTAAAATTCAGAAACGTAAACAGATGGAGCAAACAAGAAGTCGCATGTAGCACACAGTACTTCTTCGAAGAAAAGAAAGTCATCCCCATCATATAATAGCAGCATGCATTAACTTCCATACGTTGGAAGGTGCAGGCACGACAGATATGGTGAAATGATGCAGAACTCTAAAGCTACGTTTTTTTTCGGTCACAGACCGAATTTTTTTAATGACCGAAAAAGAATTAAGTCAATTCGGTCACATGTCCGAAAAGCAAGTGATTACAGCTACAGCGAGTTTTAACACTACTATGGGAAAAATGACCGAAATGTCTCAGCGAAAAATGCTGCTCCAAAGGCCTATGATGTTATAGAAAATTTTGACGGAAGTTCCTTTTTTTCATCGTTACGCAAGTGTCGTTGTTATCAGACGGGATTTCATAGTCGTTTCAACTTTCAACTTTCAGGCGAAAATAGTTGTAACAGCACTATAAGATATGATATCAGGCCACGCTTGACATGCAGCCTAGTTTGACGAATCAATAGGTCAGAACAAAGAAATACTAAAATTAAGAATACACTGGACGCATCGCACTACCACATATGTTGGAAGGCATGCAGCATATGTGAAAACAACAAAACGACAACACAGCCATTGCCAACGTACGCTCTGTATGGTGAACGGGCTAGATACTTGCACCTAAGCAAGATAAGAGACTCCGTAAAACAACCTACACCAAAATATGAAGTCTTGATCTAGACATTGTTTGCCTTTTAAAGGTTAAATAGTCACGAGTGGAAAAGCTCACCTGTTGGGGCTGCACGACGCGCTATACTTTACTAACAAGAAACAAACAAACAAGACAGTCATTAAAAGCTATCGATAAAACGAACGACAAACTTTCAGAAAAAATACTCAAAACAGACAAAATCAACCTTAAAATCAAATCCATATCGCTACGTTGCCAGGACAAAAATTAATTGACTAAAGCGAATAGCAAATCAGTTCGGATTGATCCACCGCAAAAAAAACGTGAGAAGGTAAAAGTGGTCGTGGTAAACAACTAATAACAATAGACTTATTTCAACAGCAATGGATCAGAAGCTAACAACATACCCACCTTCAGTTTTCTTGTTTTAAATCTGGAGTAGCGTCTTCTATTGCATATGCGGCAAATAACAAAGATCACGAAAACTGTGGCGAGAATAGCAACCGACACCACAGCTGCCACCTGGGTTGTTCCATACTTTTTCTAACAATACAAGTAACGTTCTCACCAGTCGATCAAATACAGTTTTCAGGCTATGTAGTCGGCACTGCAGGGAAAAGGGCGTGGGACGAAACAAACGAGAAACAAAGCGGCGGCTTAAAAACGGGGCCACCGTGATAGACATATTACGGTGGCCTCGCTTGACGGGGTACTGCAGGAAATTTCTCTAAAATTTCCAATTAAAAAGTACGTTGTTTGAATTTCACACATTAAATAATCAGCCACCAGTAATGTCATGCAGGAGAAATCCGGGTTTCGAAAACTGGTTTGATGGACAACACAAGAACCAGCGCTTGAGCAAGCCGACCGTTACTTTCGTACAAAGTGAATCATTGAAGCCGCTACGCTTTCTTAGGAAGTAGCCTCTGCCAGCATCAACGTTATAGAAGCATCAAACGCAATTAGCACCTCCACAAGTCATTGCCATGCGTCACAGCCTTGTGTAGCACCGATAATGTTTTCATTACACACATCGCACAGTCCACGTTTCAGACCTAAAACACGAAAAAACCAAAAGAAGGTCAAGCTTCAGTGACGCGTAGCAAAAGAACGTAGAACGTTCTAACCAGAACTTAGAACGGCACGCTGGGGAAGCCCCGTACGAGGATATGCCAAAAAAATTTAATTCTAGATGCGTGTTTTGCAAGAAGGCTTTCACATGATGCAAGGAAATCGTTGCTTCAGCGCACACAGCAGCTCATCTTTTCCAATCAAAACAGCGACGGATGCGTTTCGCACATTCCTGTCGGAGACGGGTTATTAGATCACGATCCCAGGGTTTCTGGAATTGACCTCGGCGCTCCTAATTTACACTAGGGCCCACTAATACCGAATTAAGCCAATCTTACATCAAACAAATTTTGACCATGCGTTATCAGATGACAAATTGCGTGAAGGTAAGCGTGAAATGTTTAGGCACAATATTTACCTTTCACGAAGAACTTTACGTGAAATTTTACGCAAAACCTTTTTCTTTAACCAAACAATTTTACGTGAAACTTTCCGCACAAATCCTTATCTTTTATCTTTCTAAAGCGAAATATTTGCCACAGTTACACGAGTAACTTGACTGACAGATTAGGATCTCCCATCGAGCCGAACCTACAAATTTACTCCTGATATAGTTAACAGCAGAAGCGCGTATTTACTTTCGTGACTGAGGGTTATGTACGAAAGCTTCGCTTGCAAACCACAGTATGCTTCAAACTCATTTGTGCTTCAAGGCTCACAACTGACTCTGGGGATTTGGATATATATTTGCTGACCTTCCCGAGGAATGATTCGTTATCAAAGCATGCGGGTGGTATACACGCATGCTTTGCTTTCCATTGATTTCCACAATAATAGGATGAAAACATGTTTTCGTTTCTGTAGTAATTTTACGGGTCAGGTCATGACACTTCCAGCTGGTGTTATTTAAGCCATCACCAAAACTCAGTCACGGGCCGATTTCGAAAAACTGCTTGGCAGTGGACGCGGGCAGCATCATGCCATTTGCAGATCTCAAATCTCCTGTACAAAATGAACGATAACAAACTTATCTTGAATTCCTTCGCAAAGCCGACTACATTCCTTACGTACCCACGAATGCGCAACTTATGCCAAAAAGTTGAAGGGTCAGATAGAACTGCTTAAAACAGGTGCAATAATAACGAAGGGTCAGATAGAACTGCTTGGCAGGTGCAATAATAACAATTATAATAAATTTCCAGTCTTCAGCCACATGGTACCGATGCAAAACACAAATGCCGCTCAAGAAATCAAAAATTGCATGAAACAATGTTTCAAGACGAAACTGCGCCGGAGCATGATTTTGAAACAGTTTTCACCTTTCTTGCGCAAACGTGATTGAGAAATATTTCACAAGTATGAACAACAATCAACAACAAAAGATGCAAAAGTTGTGCTTACCACAGTATTGTCCCAATACGTCCTGGCCTTATCCCAAAAATCTGCGGAAAAATTCAACTCAAGTATCGACAGACAGACTTTCACAAATCAATATGTAAACAGAATTTAAACTGTAGCAGACCTGAAGGACTTTTACTTTTCTAATAACCCCGCCGGCGTGTCCCTAAATCAGTGATTCCTGTCCGTTTTCTCGAACGCAATGACTTTTCAACAAAACCGACGAGGTTTTATTATGTTGCTAGTGATGGACGACACTCGCTTAGTTTTGAACTTGTTACAAATGAGACGCAAATTATCTTGATACACAAACGTACCCCGCAGTTGGTGTCATTTTATGCCCAATCATATTACTTTGATTTTTGCCGGTTAGCTGCGAGGACCACTTGGAACTAAGCACAAGACTCACCAGGGTATTACAGCCTAATTGACGAAAACATTTTTCTAGACCAAGGTTTTCCCAACCATACTAGAGTCGTCCACGGACCACTGGGGTCTGGGGCGACAGACAGGGGTCCGTGAAGACATGAAAAGATTAAAAAGTCGAGCATATACATTTTAGAGCAGGTACACTGTCACATAATTGGCGCAGTGATTCGTAATCGGAATGANTTCGCAAGCTTTTGCAATCGCAAATCTTAGTTGTTGCATCACCCCAAAANTTGCTGTCACAAAAAGAATTTGATGCGACATAACGTTGTTGACCGAGAAAAAACAGATTCACGAATGGGGATTCCCGCAGTTTGGGAAAACCTGCTCTAGACACGCACAGAGACGCCTTTCTGAGAACAGATCGGCAAAACTTTATACATGGCTTCTGTTGTGCTCCAACTCCACATTTGGAGGGGTCATCAGACACACGCAAACATGCACAAATTACAGTCCGCGAAGCCACGTAGACCCAGTTAAGACTTTGTTCAACTCGCTAAACTCGCCCAATTATGCTAACGAAACAAATTCATTTTATACATCTCGATTACATTACTGTAATTTGCACAAACGAGCCATTTGCTCCCAATCTGGCCTCCCAGTCCACTGTTAAATTTTAGAATCTAACGCGCACCATGGTTTTAAAAGTTTTCTCACCCCTGGTAAAACTTAGACGTTTTCTAAGCAAATGCAAAATTTCATTTGAAAGTCACCAAAAGTATGAGCAGCTGCAGCATTGCTAAAAACCAATTACATAAAGTTTGGCATAAAAGAGGCGCATACTTCATTTTTCTAAAGATTTAGATGTCTTACTTCCTG
>JGI24158J21664_10004643_pt1 | contig 17726 bp, 9 predicted proteins | sample Ectturendosymbi3_FD_21664 | JGI IMG/M metagenome (IMG submission 21664)
TGTAATTCACAAGTGATGATTTTCCACTGGAAATCTAACAACATATGTAATTTTGATTAAGTTTTTTCATTGGATTAATTTCTGGCGGGATCTCAGGTGATACACGCATTCCCGGATGTCAACTGACATCCTTCCTTTGTAGCAGGTGAGCGCCGAGTGGATATTGATTTTTCAACTCCTGATCCATATACGAAAACTTTTTGCATATCCATATCCAATCTTTATCCGAAAATTTCAGAAATTTAGTATACGATATCCATCCGTATCCGAATATAACACTGGCTTAATAAAAAAGAAGCAGGCAATGGTTATAGGTCCGCCAGTGTTTCATGGATTCCCATAAAGACATGAATGTGAAGAAATTCAGGATACCAACTACCATAGGCGTACGGGAAGGCATTTAACTGGGGGGCGGCAAACATTTGCCCTGAAAATAACAATTTGCCCTAAAAATAAACAATTTGCCCTGAAACTATCTTTTCAGTTTAATCCGAATGGGACCTGAAACCTTATGTAAATCTGTTCTATACAGTTGAATTCGTGTATAACGGCTTCCTCTGTAACGTCAATTTGCCCATAACGTTACATTTTGTTTGGTCACGATGGCATCTTTTATATGCATTTCAATTCGCTTATAATGTCCATTCGGCAATAACGTTCTTTATGCAATTCCCTAGAGGTTTCGTTATAGGCGAATTCTGTAGTTACCTTGCTTGTTAACTCAAGGGGTTGAAGTTCCTTGCGTGTTGTGTTCTCCCAGACAAGAAATTTTACGGTAATTTCTTTTACTGATGAAAACATGTACGCGACTTCGATGACGCAACGCAATGTTTTAAAAGCGACGGTTCCGGATCGTATGATCTGACTCTCTAAACCTGCCTGTGTTATCGCTGCTGTGCGCTTGAACAAGGCACTTAAAGACGCTCACTCAAAGGAGCCAAGCAATCTGCACGTCCGTGCTGTCCGCTTCTAAAACTCCTGTTAATCAAAAAATCTATCATCTTAACACCCTGCACCTCTACCCAGGGCAAACTGGAAAACGAACAAAGAAAGAGTTACCGAATTCTTATATCAAGCTGTTGAACTACCGACATCCGTTCGATTTTTACAGAAAACGAGGGCTTGGTCCAGATCATAGTCACTATAACCGATCACGACTTCGGTCCAGATTACACACTGCACTAGCCCAAATTACACAGATCACCCTCAAGTGAATATACACTGTATTCAAAATTTTTTTCACCGTTCACGATTTTTGCGCTTGCCCTCAAAAAACAGAGTTGGCCTGAAATTGTTCACTGTACTGAATATACTTTTTACATTCAGGATATTTAACAACTTGCGCTTGCCCTGAAAACAGAGTTTCCCCTGAAATTTTTCACTGTATTGAAATATTATTTATCATTCAGGATTTTTGAGCAACTTCGCGCTTGCCCTGAAAAACAGAGTTGCCCTGGAATTTTTCACTGTTTTTCATATGTGTTTATATCATTCAGGATTTTTGAGCGACTCGCGCTTGCCCTGAAAAACAGAGTTTGCCCTGAAACTTTTCACTGTATTGAATATACTTTTTACATTCAGGAGTTTTGAACAACTCACGCTTGCCCTGAAAAAGAGAGGGTGCCCTGAATTCACTGTACTGAATATGTATTGTTTATTATTCAGGATTTTCGGGCAACTAGCGCTTGCCCTCAAAAAACAGAGTTGCCCTGGAATTTTCCACTGTATTGAATATGCAGTTTTTATCATTCAGGATTTTTGAGCAACTTGCGGTTTCCGTGAAAAACAGAGTTGCCCTGGATTTTTTTACTGTATTGAAATATTTTTTATCATTCAGGATTTTGAGCAACTTTGCGCTTGCCCTGAAAAACAGAGTTCACCTTGAATTTTTCACTGTATTGAAATATTTTTTATCATTCAGAATTTTTGAGCAACTAGTGCTTGCACTGAAATTTTTCACTGTATTGAAATATTTTCTATCATTCAGTATTTTGAACAACTAGTGCTTGCCCTGAAAAAAAGACTTGCCCTGAAATTTTTCACTGAATTGAATATACCTTTTACATTCAGGATTTTGAGCGACTTGCGCTTGCCCTGAAAAACAGAGGGTTCCCTGAATTCACTGTACTGAATATGTATTGTTTATTGTTCAGGATTTTTGGGCAACTAGCGCTTGCCCTCATAAAACAGAGTTGCCCTGGAATTTTTCACTGTATTGAATATGCATTTTTTATCATTCAGGATTTTTGAGCAACTTGCGGTTTCCGTGAAAAACAGAGTTGCCCTGGATTTTTTTACTGTATTGAAATATTTTTTATCATTCAGGATTTTTAGCAACTAGCGCTTGCCCTGAAACCAGAAATTTTTCAAGTCCGGGGGGCGGCCGCCCCCCCGACCGCCCGCCTCTTACGCCTATGCCAACTACCAAAAATGTTTTCAGAGGGAAAGTGTGAAACTTTGAAAGGGGTAAACTTTCTAGTTTATTGATGGTGAATGCAGAGAAATGGTGCGCATAAATACAGAAGTGGGGGCGATGCCAACTTGCTACTGCCTAACTTTTATGTTTTGCCAGCCTTGTCTTCCCAACTTTCAGTCTTTTCAAGGTTGTGTATCATGAACACCCTTTTGCATTTTCTCCTTCTGCTATGTCAGTCATGCGGTGGTGTAAGGAACATATCCTTGAGTGGCCGTATCCCAGACTTGATCAAAAGTGCTTATCACGGTTGGCTGAGTATGATGACGTCATCAGAGGGCCCCTTTCTACTCTTGCCTCGGGCCCCCAAACCCTAAACCTACCACTGCTTGTGTCTGCAGCAACCAGCGCCCGCATGTGGTTTGACTCACGGTTGCGTCACAATGCTTTCATACAGCCCGGGTTGCGAACTTTCCCACTTCGTTCTCATTCTATAGTTGCGTCACAATGGAAGGGAATCCAGCATTCGCAGTGCATGTAACTGCGTATGCTTTTAGAGTAGCGATAAAACTTAACAGTATGTTGTTACGACAACAGATTTGATGTTTAGGAAATTATTTTATCTTTGATGGTTTGACAAACTTCATGTTGAAATGGATTTGATGTGGATTTCAAAGTAATTATGATGATTTTTATTTGTGGGATGTTTAAATAAATCCTGAGTACTTTTGTAAAATTCTAATTGCAAATGGGCAACTGCGTTGAGCATATTAGTTATCATTGCGTACTTTTCAGTTACACTCTGTTACTCCCAGGGACGCCGAAGAGCGGGGACATTACAGGAACATTGCTTCTCCTGTTCTTTCAAAACGGAAGCAACGGGGCGGAGATAACATTTCATAACAGCATCATAAGGAATTTCATTGTTGCAAAGATCTGTTTGAAACAAATTTATTGCAGCTAATCACGCACCCACACCATTCAGAATGGTTTTCTACACTTTCTGTTATTATTTTTGAGGTCAACATTGTTGCTGAACAAAAACAAACATATTGGTGAAGAATTTTTTGTTTTTCATAAGTTTTCATTTCCCTCAACACTTTTACTGGCCCCTACCGCTGCCCCGGCTGCTACTTGTGTTTTATCTAATTCCACTAATAAACTGAGCATCTCCGCAGACATGATCGTCGAAATTCAAGTGACAAAATTGCTAACAAAACTTCTTACAGAGAGCCACTGACGTTAGATATTTTCTCTAGGGTAAAGTATGTGACACATTTAAATCTTACCAGCTTTTAGACAAGGTAATCAATAAATTTTCAGCAGCAAAAGCAAGAAAACGTTGTCCTTAGAATTAGGTAATTCCAAGTAAACCATTAGATTGCAGTGTTTCTTTTATTTTATGCTGCCACGAACGGGCAGGGTGGGAGCGTCAAAACCAGTGGTTCTCAAAGTGGTCGATATCGACCCCCAGGGGTGATTTGGACCATCCAAGGGGTCGATAAATAGTCACGGGGTCGAATGGGGGTCACTGAATGGCCAGGGGGTCAATGAATAACTGCTGTGGTCTACCGGAGCAATAAAGCCTCCAAATCGAAATTATTGTTGATAAGGCAAGGAATGCAAACGGCGTTTTTCAACAAATCAAACTAAATTAAGAGGGCTGATCGAATCTCAGCTACAGTAGTTTAAAAGTACATTCGATTCGAATAGTTTTTTATTAAAACATCCATTGTGATGGCATTATGAAAACGTTTCTGTTTGTTACGTCACAAACAATATTGTAGTGCATGTGTCGCAGTTCGGCAGTTGTTAGACTAGTCAGGGTTGCCAGATTGGCCATATCATGGCCAATTTCGAAAAATTTGGCCAGTTTTTAACTGCGCTGGCCATGAAAAAACGCATTTGGCCATTTTGTGAAATTTGGCCATTTTTTGGCCATTTGTTCGGTTTGTCACTGTAAAATTAAGTTTTCATTAAATATTTTGTCTTTTTGTATTTTTTGGACGGTCTTCATGTCACTTATTGTTGCAGTGACATCATAACACATCAACCTTTTATTGCTTTGAAGTGTGTAGTAATGATTTAGCCCTTGCAGTCAGTAGATTTTGTACAGATGTTTCAGTCAGTGATAATCTTTTGGTTACCATTGGTGTCTATTGCGCTCGTACTGTGTCTGAAGACTGCTGCACTCGGTTGTGTGACTAAAAATATTATAGTAGAAGTATTTTGCATTTTTGGTTAGATTTTACTTTTAGAAGTTTCTCGTCACTTTTACAGTAACACTCTGCAGTAACTTCAACCTTGTAACGTTCAAGGTGTGTAGTAATTATTTAGCTCTTGCAATCTTGTAGATTTTGTGCAAGTGTTTCAGTCTGTCCTGTCTTGAGTCAATGTTTATTCTCAAGTGTTCCTGCCCTTTCGTTCATATGTGAACTTAATGATGGTTTTGACTTTGAGCATGTGGTTAACTCATTATGATCACCAATTTAATACAGTTCATGACTTCAATCTTTTGTTGAAACACAACGGCAAAATAATCGATCTTTTGTTCATATATTTGGATCACAAGATCAAGAGAATTCTAGCCTTGTCCTTGAATTGGAAAGTTAATTTCAAATTGTTTCACCTAGAAATGGGTCATAATTGAAGCATGTATCTACAATAGTGTTTTATATGGTTCTACGTTTTATTAAGATAAATAAAGACAAGTTGTAATAGGTTAGTTCAAGTTTACTGCAGAAATTGCTGTTTCAAGGTAAAACTTGCTTCTTTGGCAAAACCACGTTTTTTGGCAAAAAATATACTGCCTTCCGAACCATTTGAGACACCTATGAATATGAAAATTACCATAGTTAAAAGATTTTGTGATTTTGGCCGGAACTTTTTCAAAAAACAGCCATTTTGGCCATTTTTACCAGTATTTTGGCCATAAGCTACGAAAAAATCTGGCAACCCTGGGACTGGCAGTAGCCCACAGCAGTAGGCTACGCGGTAGAACGGAGAACAATTATTGCAAATCCGAGTGATAGCCACAGTAAATGCTTTTGCAAAGCTAGCGATACTTTCCTTGTATTAGTAACTGTTGGGCTCGGCCACGGGGTCTGCAGAAAACTGTATACTTTAATTGGGGGTCAACGTGCAGAAAAGTTTGAGAACCACTGGTCTCAACTCAGTTTGTCCCCAGGCGCGGGAAACCCTAGGTATGCCACTGCTTGAAGTGCCGTTTGTTTTTTGCAAAGTGCTTTCACGTCTGTTTTTGCAACATGTTACTGTAGATAAAAATGCTGTTTGATTGAAATCTACGTAGTCGTATTTACTTTCGTTCAAACCAGCACGAAAAACTTCTTGTAACTTACCTTGGTAATGAAATATCGCTTTTCTGCTACATCACACGTTATTTTTCTTACAGGCATCACAACGTTTCTTTCACATTACAGTTAATTTGGGGAAACGCTATTTTTCTAAGCGTGGTAGCAGGGGTCTTCACTTTGAGCTTCGTGCCTCAAATTGTGCCCACTAAACACTAAACAACTAGGCCTACATAATTCCATTTTTTTCTAATCTGACGACTTTAGTTTTATTGAAAAAATATCATCCTTGAGAACTGTGAATGACAATGTTATTACTCCACCTTAATAATAGCGTTGTCTGTTTTCACAACCATTTGCATTTTCTCAGATTTTTACAACGTTCACAAGCCCAGCAACAAAAATTTTTCACCCGTGAAAAAAAAGTTTTTCGCTGAAAAAAAATGCACAACAACGTTGAAAAAAAATTGCAAGTTTGAATAAGTGATGTCAGTCGTGAGCAACATATAGCAATCCATGCGATTACAGACATCCACTGTTGCTTTTCACGTAACATAATCATTTGTTGTACTACGTGTTTTGCCCAAATCGAAATGTTTTTTATACAATGCTGCAATTCAACGGTCTCGCTGGGCTAACCACCTACTTGCAACGAAGCTGTTATATACCTAAGCACCTTGGAAAACGCTGTTCAAAACCGACCAAGTTGAAAATGAATTTTTTTTACAGCTTAGCATAAACGCGCATAGAAAGCAAAGCTTCTTTTTATTCGAAGGGTGGCACTGCTTGTAAGCAAACCTACTAAATGGTGGCGGTCATTTTTGTACCGAAACATCTCGTCGTTTTTATTATAGCGAATCAAACCAACACTGGGCATCGAGAATCAAGCCTTTACGGTGAATCCAATACGGAGAAAAAATTTACATTCAAATGTTGAAGTTGTCACGCTTTCAACGTTTTGCACCAACTTTCAGGTTTTTGCGCACTTTGCTTTGCAATCTTCACCGATGAAGTTGTACTTTTGATATTTGTCTTGCAAACATTTTCCTGAAATCACTCACCAATATATTTTGTTTGCTTCCCTCTTTCTTCACTTGAAACATTTCGAAGCATCTGCGTTACTTTGTGTTGTAAAAGGTATACTGCTAGATATCGGACGTAATTTTGTGACATTCCCTGGTACTCCAAACGAATCGCAAATCAGTAATTTTCCCTACTCACTAAAAAAATCTGTCTCCTGTGTGAAACGATTTTCGTTGAAGAATTTTACACCTTCACTAAACGAGGCACCGCAAGTGCATTATTTTTGTTTTCTGCTATTCATTCACACGGGCGCAATTTTGTTGTAAAATGTGGGGAGTACAGCTTGGTGTGAAACCAATACAGGTATCGGGCCGATGCAGAAGTGACGTTTTACATATATCGATTCACATTCTTATTTCTAGAGGTGTTTTGAGAGCAACGCTAAAACGCTTTGTTTTGTCCTTGCAGATGATTTACATATTAATATACTTAAATTTGTTGCTGGACACGGTACTGTAGTTCAGCCTGCTTCCAATCGTATCGTATTTGGGTGTAAACAAGCACAGCAGTATAGTAGAACACATCATTTGGTTTTATCAGAGCTGTCAGTTGGAGTGCACAAAATGCTGAATCGCATTGGTCACACGTGCATATCACTTTTACAGTAGAACACTTCCGTTTTCAGGCATTTTATAAGAAATGTGGGTTACAGCGCGATTTGATGTCTCTTTCAAGTCGCTTAACGCTACAAAGACGGTAAATATTTTTCTTGCAAATTTCCATGTTTTGAAAAAGCTACAAATCTTTTTAATGCTACTGGGCATCATGCATGCAGCCCCACCTCTACCAAAATCTCCATTGATATCCTCTTACCATCAGCAAAAACGTTTGGCCTAAAATTAGCGTAGCCTTCTTCACAAAATGATTGCAATCTATTTTTACTGTTGGTGGGTGGAGGAGGATGTATCCTTTAGAGTTGTAAAAGGTCCTCATGTTGAAGCCTGAACCCGGCCCGAGCCCGAAATCACAAGCCCAAACCCGGCTCGAGCCCGACATTTATTTTTGAAGCCCGATTTAGGTCTGAAAGGCAAATATATCGAGGGAGTTAAGATATGCTCAACTGTGGAGTAACAAAAAACGTTGTGTGCTGGTGTGGTTGCAGGTACACAGTTTATCACACCGAAAATAGCAACCACCTTGACCAATACATTGGCACAGTCTGGCACAGACGTAGCATGTTAGTCAACGATAATACTGCGGAGTGTGGAATATAATGTTTCTCAAGAAAGAACGAAACTATCTTCGATGGCGCAATAGGCATAAAAGAAACTTTCTAGGATAGCTCTATAGATATGAAAAGCCGGCTTGTAGGCTTCTTAAAACAAGCCAAGAATCGCGTGAGTGTTTGATCGTTTCGACGCAACGCCATCGCGTGCTATTTCCTCACTGCTGCCGCCTTCTCAAAAACAATGTGAGACTAATCCCAGCAGAGAATAGAAAAACGCCGCTGTGTTTGCAAACAGAATTAGGTGAAGAAAAATCACAACCACTTCACTCACAGAATTTACCGCGGTGAGCACAACAAGTCTACATTACGAAGGAAAAAAGTCATTACTCATAATGTTATTAAAAAGTTTTGTATGCAGGTCCGAAATATTTAGACAAACTAAGCCCGGCCAGACTTATAACTGCGCCATGTCAAAAATTTAATTCTAAGAGTTCTACTTGCATAACGACACAAAAATGTATTTGAGATTAAATCAAAATACTCTACGGTGAATTGGTAAAAAAGTACCAAGTTTCACCTTCAACACGAAAATAATGTCCAGCAACACTAGGTGTGATGTAACTGCAAAGCAAATGTTTTGCACTTGGCTGAAAACAATGCTGCATTGTGGGTTTTGTTAAACTCAAGTAAATCAGATGACTTACGAACCAATGCATTCAGCACAAGCACAAAATATAAGAGTCAAGGAAAAAATATCTTTTGGGTTTGTTGGTCACCATTGTCGCGACAGTACGAGAAGTTAGGATTACTGTATATTTTATCCTTATTTCTGAGTCAAGTCCCTATGTTTTGAGCTATAGGTCAATATACAGCTAGGTAAACACTGTAGGCTACTTCTCCAACATTTTGATTGAAATCCTGTTCACTAATGGTTGAAAACAGTCTTTTGCTAAACGCCTCATCCCAAAACTAAGTCTCCACAACAGTGCTACTTTTTGTCTTCGGCAAAAGCTTTGCAGAGATTTGCCTGAAAATCTAACTTTCTAACATTATATACACTAGCATCATTAAATTATCTGCTGTCTGTTTCTGAATACGTGACAACTAGCGTTACAGCAAAGCCAGTTACATTTTTGCACGGAAAATATCATGGCTGTACTGTGGTCTCTCACATGTGCAGCTGTAATACTCTCACTGTTACAAGAAAATAACCTTTCTAACTGTAAACCACACATGGTAAAAGCTCGGAGAGTAGCAGTTAAACATCTTTCACGGTCTCTAGAAACTTGAAAAATGCTAAAAGTGATTTTATCGAAGCTAAAATTTATAAACTACCAGAATCTTTGATACCACACCAAACTCTGTTTCAACATGAACTTGGCTATGTGTGGCCTACCATCCAACATGAAAAGCTCTTCACACAAAACGTGACACACAATCACTTTTATTTTTGAAACCTCTCCAAATACAAAACCTAAAGAGAAAAAAGTGGGGGTACATGGCATATTATGTCTCCCCCGTCTGAAAAATTTGGGGTGACATGTCCCCCGTGTCCCCCACCAAATTGCGCCCATGATTTCCACAACTAGTGAAGTTGAGGGCTGCAATTGACGACGTTAAACAGCATAGCAGAAATGAAACGCACGTGTCGAAATGCATGAAACACACAACTCTTGACTAAAGTGTTATAACAATTTATTTCACTTAATCATAGAAAAGCATCTCAGGCCGCAAATGTTTTCGACTCCTACCGGATCAGCGTCAACTGCAAGTCAATTAAAACATTGGAACATTGTTTCCTATAAGGAGCGCCAGACCATTAGCGCAGTGAAATTTGATTCTTGTGCACTTACAACATTCCAAAGTTATTATCGTATATACTGTATATATCGCAAAGCTCTTTTACCACATGAAACACTTCACTGGTTACGTGTCTGCATAGTTGCGCATTTGCATGCGCACTAAAACAAACATTACAAACATTTGCTCAGTGTAAAAGTTTCTTCAAGGGAACATTGCATTGGAAACTAAATTTCGAAAACTACTTGAGTCGTCTGGCCAGGATTACTGCACAGGAAGTTGGACATATAGGTTAGTCTACTACAGGGTTCTCCAAACTTTTTTGTCCGAGGGCCACATAAAGTAATACAGAACATGTCGAGGGCCGGACGTCTTACGCAGTGTGATTGTTGCGGGATATGTTATATTCTACCAAATTAAAAAATTTCTCGTACGTACTTAATATTATTTTTTCATCATTGACAAAATGGCTTCGCTGGCTGTAGTTTGGACACCCCTGGTCTACTACCCACACGATTCAGCAGTTTACGAGTATATCGGTGAATGTTCGAGTAGCGTGGCAGACATTACGGGTTTAGATAATGCTATAGTTAAATCAGTCAACGAAGCAACTTTACTGCGACACCAACTTGTCTGTAACAAGAAAAACCAGAACCAAACGCGGCATCGTCACGGGACACGTTGGAATGCTAGCAAGTTGGAAATATTACTTATGCGTTTCAGTACATGATACAAGATTTGTATTTAAAGCACGTCTGCAAGTATTGAAACACACGTCTGCGAATTTACAGGAACACAGATGAACTTGCGCACATCTAGAAGTAACGAAACATACGTCGGTCAATTTACAAGAATGAAAACGAACTAAAAGTATTTACACGTTAAAATTCAAGGTTGGTTAGCAGGTTAACTTTGTTTCTTACAAATTCCTCATAACAACCGTCCGAAAACATACATTTTTAGAACTTCACAATGCACTGCGCTATAATTCAACGAAGAAGGGAACGTCTACAAAATCAAAACTTACATGAAATCTTGTTAACATAGTAAAAAAATCATGAACAAAACTTACTAATCAAGCTCAAGAAGTTGAGCAAATTATTGTTAGATAAAATCTGACAAGCACACAAAACATTAAAATTTGCCATTTTTGCACCAAAACTTAATTAGAATTTTCAAAATTGAAAACTTAAATACACTTTCAAAACAAAAATTTAAAACTTATGTAATTCTACAGCGAGTAGCAAGGACACTGCTGAACATTTACTCTTAAAATTGATTTCATTTTCCAAGATTAATTAAATTGTAAAGGAAATCTACAATTTTATCGGAAATCTGTACAGTGCCAATACAGGAGCAAGGCGGAAAAATCAAAACAAAATATAACGGGAATTGGGACAATACGTATTTGAGTGACGCTTGATCTATGCTGTGATGACACAATGCTGTGAATTGCAAACATATCACCAGAAAATATGTAGCTCAGAGGTGCACAAACTGCGGCCGTATGGCCGCATGTGGCCTTTAATAAAAATTGATGCGGCTGTGCACATGATTATGCAATTTAAAATACAGAAGTTATGGTGGCCGTGCATTATTAAAAACTCTTCGTCTGCTGTATGAGTATACTTAGTAGAAAAAAGGCCAAACAAACGCGTGGAAGCAGGGTAGGCTCAGTGTGTGAAAGCAGAACAGAAGCAATGCAAAATATAAAATATCTTGAACTCACTGGCTGCCGTAATTCATAAAAGTAAACGTAATGCGGCCGGAAATAGCGAAAAGGTTGTGCAGCCCTGTAGTTGATGTAAGATTCTTTTTAGTTGAAACGAAAAGGGCACACAATTTTATCTCCAACCTAAGAATGTGTTCATAATTCCCATAGTCACTACTGTATATTGCATAAGACAAGGAAATTCAATTGGAAGTTTTGAATTTCAACACTTGGTATTTGTTTAATCTTCCATAAACTCCCTTGAAACATGTAGTACATATACTCTAAAAAGCTTTAATCGGAGAGAATTTGTGTTTTCCTCTAAAAAAGGTGAATATTTTTCATTTGCTCTCATTTACTGAAGTACTAAGAGTAGGTACGGATTTCTCTAATTCTGTCTGGTCTCTGTTGAATTCAACCTTCTTGGCGTCATCATCACGACGTGAGCAAATAACAAACAGGTTCTTGGTGATGCATTTTCTTACACGTGACAGGCAATTACCAAATGGTGTGGAGTAAAGCACTGGGTTCATGGCGCTGTTTATTGGAAGAAGAAATCCAGCGCTTGCAATGTAGGCATCCGGGGGTAAAGGAACTCCTCCCACACTCAAGTAGGCCATAGTGCAAACTGGAATCCAACATATAAAGTCAGTTAGCAAAAGTTTGGAAATTTTTCTTTGCAATTTTTGATTTGAATCTTTTCTAGTGGATGAGAGCTTATTCATGCCAGTGACTTTCTTGTAAACAAGTACATAGACGACCACCATGTATATGAAGAGAATGAAGTTGATCGTGATGAGAAAAGTGGAATACTCCCAAGCACTTTCACTGGTAGAAGCATAGAAACGTGGCATGCAAACACTTGTTTGAGAATAAAACCCAAACTCTGCTTTTATTTCATTGTATCTGAATTTGTATGAAATGGCCTCCTTGACTTTGAACCAAGACTGAAAAGTGGAGTTTGTACTAGAAACTTGATTGGCGATGGTGATGAGGTCGCGTTTGGAAATCGTGTCAGTTTTAAAGAAATGGTTGGGAAACCAAACTTGAGACACGAAATAACCGGATTTTAATGGAATCCATGGAAGCAATGCAAAAAGCAAAGCAAAAATCCAGCATAAAACTCCAGTGAGAAAAATCCATTTGAATTTCATGGTGCCGGTCAGGAATGGTTTGTAAATTGAGACCAGTCGGAAGGTGGACATAGATGCCATAATGAAAGCAGATGCCTCTGATGATAAAACTGCCACTGTGCCAAGTATCGAGCAAAGGTTGCTTGATCTCCATTCTTTATCAACAAAGCAATAATGTCCTGAATAATTCACACCTTGACAAACGACTCCTAAAAGATACACGCCCATTAAAAAGTCGGAAATAGTAAGGTTGAAAATAAAGAATTTATTTGCTAGTTTGACGAAAGCCTCGCTCCTGGTAGCAGAGGTATTGTTTTTGCCGTCAGAAACCATCTCCATCAGTGTCAGAATGTTTGTGGCTAGATTTCCGACCAAAGCCAGAAAACCCATGATCCAGAACAATGAGCGAAGAACAGGATTGGCAATCATTTCATATCTATCGGAAAACAGAGTTTTGCATTCATCTAAACCTGTATCACAGTCTTTTACACCGTTTTGAACAAAATTTTTATCGACTGATATTGGTTTTCCACTTTCGCAGTAAAATCTTCTTTCTCCGCACAAATGACGACTTTCATCTTCACCTTGGTCACAGTCTTTAATTCCATCACAAACAAAATCTTTACTGATGGAAATTGCGCCTCCAGCCGCTGTGCAGTTAAATCGTTTATATAGACAATCGGGGCTTATTTCGTCAGAATGGTCGTCACAATCAAATATGCCGTCACAATAGTAACGTATGTCGATGCTGACCATTTCTTTGCTTTTGCATAAAAACCTCGTCGAACAGTTTTCTTCCACTTCTCGACTGCATTTTTCTGACAAAAAAATGACCTGGTTAATATATCCATCACATATACGATTTCCTAATATGTACACCCCACTGCGACTCGCATTTCCACACTCATCATCACAAAACGATGGTCGAGTTTCGCATTGCGACTCGCACTCGTCTTCCATCCTCGCGCACTCTGGTCTGTTGTCGCATCGTGTGGCGAGTACATTGATTACGTACAAGCTTTTCGCTTCTCTGACGGAGCACCGCATGAAACTATTGGATCGCTGCTCGTGACGACAAAACTTTCGGTTGATTTGGTTTTCACAATCAATTGAAAAATTGCACAGAACCTTGTCCATGGCCACACATTCAGTGGAATTATTGCAATGCATCTGACCCAGGGGACATCTGGACCCCTCAAAGCCAACAAGTTCTTGGGCAACTGATTGATTGGAACACAAAAGCTCATCAGAACCATCAAAACAGTCGATATTTCGGTCACAAACCTGTTTCGGTGAAATAATGAGTTTTTCGTCCAAGCACAAAAAACATCGGAACTCGCCATCTTTGAAACATATATCCGAACCATCTGCGCACTGAGACATCGAATCGTAAAGATTTTTCTGCGCCAAAACACAAATGCTTTTTCTTGACTTTCCTGAGCATCGGAAACCCAAACCTTGCTGTTGTTCGTCACTTCCATCTTCACAATGCACCTTTGTGTCGCAGTAATGAGCGCTGTCAATGACTTGTTCGTCCTCACATTGAAAGATATCTCCCAGACATTTTCCGCACAGAGATGAAATGCAGATCCATTTGGTTGATATGTTTAGATGATGGAAGGATGGATTGGTCATGTGGCAGGTTGTGGTGTTTTTATTCGAATTTTGCAGCAAAAACAGATCACCTTCATTTGTCGCACATCGATTAATTATAACCTGGCAAGTGTCGCACCACACTTTACTTGCTTCACATGGTTCGTCGGTTTGGCTTGTGACGCAATCATCTCTTGCGTCACCAACCCAAATGTTGGGAATGCACTTTCCAGATGAGGTACAATTGTCATTACCCTGAATGCAACCACACCTATGACCCTGAGTTGCATTGCATATAAATTCGTCATATCCATCTATCATGTCTACTTTTCCATCATTTACTTTCGACCTTTGAACGCACTCATCATTTCTACAATAAACATTTGTGTTCAAACAAACTTTTTCATCCGACCAATCGCCACAGTCGTTACGTCCGTTGCATACATACGATTGATACGTACATCCCCACGTCACTGCACAGCCAGCGACGGACTGATAACAGTCACATTTGAACTTCAGAAATGACGGACACTCACACCCGGCCTCATCCGACCAGTCACCACACGCGGTCCATCCGTCACATAGCCGATACTGAGGTAAGCATCCATACTTCTCTGGACAGCCACCATCAGATTGGTAACAACTGCATTCGAACGGCCAGTGAGATGGGCATTTACACCCTGATTCATCCGACCAATCACCACAGTCGTTACGCCCATTGCATACATACCATTGACTTAAGCATCCCCACTCTACGCAACCCTCATCAGACCGGTAACACGAACATTCGAACTTGTTCGATGGACATTTGCACATTTTCTCGTCACTGTTGTCGGGGCAGTCACGGTAACCGTCACATACAAACGAGATCTTCCCTGACAATGATGACGCATTGCACGTTGGTGTAGGTTCGAAACCTGCGAAATTATATTTTCTCAAATTACGCGTGTAAAGCACTTAAAAATTAGTTACATATGAAATGTTAGTTAAAATGAAATGCAAAAGAACAAAAATTCCACGCCAATTAAAATTTACATCCTTTTTTATTTTTACGTAAACAACATCGTTGGTGATATGTGCAAACGTGTATAGGATTTACCTTTACAAAAACTTAAACAGAGTATTGAGCTTAATCTAATTCGTGAAAATCATGCTTAAATTTTTATGAAAAATGAATTTCATTGGCACTTTATTTCACTCACGTTGCAATGATGATGTAAAAGACCTTTACGGAAAAGTTTAATTTGCGTAAACAATACATCAACAAGTAGTTATTGCAGATTAATCAAGTCTGTAGTTCGAAATGTAGTCCCCATCTGTGAATTCTGCAGCGGCTCGTGGTTACCTGCACCAAGCCGAAAAAACTTTTTTGGGAAAAAAGAGTGTTCAAAGGGGAAGGATGAAACAAAGTTGTATAATACCAAGCAACGTCGTCGAGAAGCANAGCTACGTAAGCGAAAGATTGGCAAACCCGTAGTGGAATACCAAGCAGCANTGAGGCTGAGAAGCTCGCCGATCAACGTTATCGTCAAAATGAAGAAAGTCCAGTGAAAAACGTTGAAAGTGGGAGCTCGAGTTACTTTGTCAGACAGGAGCGAAAAACAGAAGAGTGAGAATAGCACAGGTTCGTAGCAAAGGGGGCATTCGGGGAGCAGATCCCCCAATTTTTTTGTGTCTAGAAAATCTTTCGTTAAAACATATCGAGAAACAAAAATCTTTCCTCCTAAAACTGTATTTTCCCCCAAACATCAAAACCTGGCTACGGGCTTAGAACAATATCTACTGAAAAACTTATCTAAAGATAGAAGAAGCTTATTTTGCCAATCTCGTCTCAAGTAATCCCTTCTAACACAAACAGCGCTTGTTTAGATTTCAACCATTTTCGATCTGAGTCTTCACGTAGCTAAAGAATAAATCCAGAACAACGTTGTCAAATTTCAGAATTTTTGTGAAACATTAACAACATATCTTAACCAAGATAATGGATTGTATCACAGTAACCTTGGTTCTTTCAAAACCTTTAAGAGAACAATACCCAAATACAGTGAAAAGTAAATTGAACCATACTACATCTAGCAGATGTCCATCTTTTTCAGTTGAGAACATGCAAAGGCAGGGTCAGCACCGCTCACATTACGCGATTTATTTTAGCATATACTTATGCAATATACTTTTATCTCTCTAAAACGGCAATCCACATGGGCGTCCGCAGGGGGGAGTCAAAACGGGCATTTGCCTCCCCCCCCTCCGGTAATTGAGATTAAGGACAAAATTTCTAGAAATCCTGAAACCAGCAGTTTGATTCCGATTAATTGATTTAATTCTGGCTATGACACTTTATTTGCCGGTATGTAACTCATACTGCACAAATTCCAGGTTCACAGTTATGGTGTCGTGCAGTGATGAGCTTGCAGTTCACTCATATCCCCCTCCTTTGCCTGCAGAGGTAGGTTGCGAAAGATGCGAGCGGGTTGTTCTACTGTTGGTCTTTATTATATTGCGTAACAGTAACATGGCAACAAATCTTCAAAGGTTCACTTCCTGTTACGGTAGCAGGCGTTTTGACTGTTGAGTTGAACGTAGACATCTTGTCAGGCAATGCAACGAGACAGTGACTGCTGATAGCGGTAAGCCACGTACATTTATACTTTGTGAAAAGAAGCAGGAGTGAATCTGTAGCAATGTTTCCACAAGTTTGAAAAATCCATTGTTAGTCCGATTGTGCGTTTGTGACCAGTGGCGTAACTAGAGGTTTGAGCCAGGAGGTAAAACTTAGCTGAAGGCGACCACTGGCGACTGTAAGGGGTCCAGTAGCCAACACTCAGAAAAAATGGAAGAACTGACAGCGAATCCGGATGTGGATGGCTATACTAAAATCTAAATCATCGGAAAATACTCCTAAAAACTTCCAAAAAAGCAAAAAAGTAACAATCTACTGAAAACCAAAAGAATACTAAATACCGAGATATAAGCTAAGTAGGGACCCGATTTTTTAATTTGTTTTCCAGGGGGAGCGATTCGCACCCCTTTCCCCGTCAGTTACGCTTACGCCACTGATTGTGACCAATGTGCCTGACTGTTAAACTACAGTACACTTATGCAGGCTTCTTTTCACGCAATATAAAATTATGTGGATTGTTAGAACACGTCTATTCAGGCTAGTGTGATTATGTCTTAATCGTTAAGGGTTAGTTCTGACAACTGAATGAAAACTGAGTGCAAAGCTTCATTTGCTGTGGCGAGTTTTCTTGATTCAACCGCTCAGTTTTGTAACTCGTGCGTGCGGTGTTCTAATTCTAGTAAGTTGTCCGTAGTCGTGTCAAGATACAGGTCTAGTTGTCATACGTATGGTGAGCGTTCACTGTGAAAAAAGTAGCAAAGATAAGCCTGGTTTTCTTAACCGTATTGGACGAGATCCCAGACATTTGCAGCTCTTTCAAAGTGACGCTGACAAGTCTTGCTAGCAGATCCCGCAACCAGGGGGAGGGCAACCGGGCAATTTTCCCCCTCCCGA
>JGI24158J21664_10004644_pt1 | contig 17725 bp, 9 predicted proteins | sample Ectturendosymbi3_FD_21664 | JGI IMG/M metagenome (IMG submission 21664)
TCGTTGCAGGTAGGAATGTAGCCCAGCAAGACCGTTAAATTGTAACATTGTATCAAAAACATTTCGATTTGGGCAAAACACCTAGGGCAACAACTGATTATGTTACTTGAGAATCAGCAGCGGATGTCTGCTATCGCACAGAGTATGTTGCTCACGATTGACATCGCTTAGACAAAGAAGTGATTTCAGTGATGGAGTCTCGAGACTTGGTCTCGGTCTCGAGACGCGTTTTTTCGAGTCTCGGTCTCGAATGTCTCAGGTCTCGTTTCGGCCTCGAAGGATTTCGATCTTGGTCTCGAGCTCTTGCTCTCGAGACTTTGCATGAGTTATTTTTTATGAAGTCTTGCAAGAAACAGCTCCTTAAAAATGGATTTAGAAAGTGGTTGTTCAAAATTCAGCCGTTCAAAGCGGTCAGCGGTTGAGCTTTCTTTGTTGTTATGCTTCTCTAGAGAAAACAATTTGCCCTCTACCATGTTTAATTTGTGTCGAATTCAATACAAACAGTGTATGAAGGGCCAGATTAACCATTGGGCAAACCGGGAAAATGCTCGGGGTCTCGCGCTTGAATATCAAAACACTCCTTTAGTGGTTTTTCAAGTTTTTAGTTATTCACAATGCGTCAAAATTGTAGAGCTTTTTGATTACGCGTTTAGTGTATAGGTTCAGAAACCTCACAACTTTGGTTTTTATCTTTTTTTTGCACGCTTTATGACCCAAGAATTACAGTCACATGCAGGGCTCCCATTCAGTGATTACAAATAAACCCAGATCGCACACCAAAAAATCCCACATTCGTACAATAAAAATACAGAAAGCTTGTGTTACGAACAAAAACATATAAGTGAGCTTATTTAAATTGAAAAGATAATCGAATACTGATTTAATTATATTTCCTCTTCCAAATTTTCTTCTGCAGCGCAAACATTAACATTTGGGCGACCTTTTGTTGCTCAAGTAAGACGTTTTTCATAAGGCTAATAACACACTCCATTGATGATATCTCTCATTAATTGCAGGAGCACATTTGATATGAAACTAGGAAATTTTATGCAATCTGATTGAACGGCAGCGGGATCTAAACTCCCACAAAAACATGACCCCAATACCTTCTACGATTTGGAGGCTGTTTTGGCAGAAGAATCTGTGCAATTTGCAACCCTCTTCATCGCCATTTTGGACAAGCAGAAAGCTAATCTTGATCACATTGATGGAAAATGCATAGAATTGCAAATTTATTTGTTTATTGTGGAAAACGAGCTGCACTCAACTTTTCCAAATGTTGAAATTGTCTTTTGCATGTGCTTTCTGTGCCTCATGGTTTCTAACTATGCTGTAGAGCGATCTTTTTCTAAGTTGCGTAGAATTTAAGAATTATCTTGGAAGTTCAATTGGGCAAGAAAAGTAAGCATGCTGTCTCTAATGAACATGGAGCATGAGATTTTTGGAGATACGGGCCTGCAGACAATCATCAACGATTTCGTGTGCAAAAAAATGCGGCGTCATGAAACATTTCGTTGCTGATTTTTTTGAAAAAGCACACATTTACAGTGTGGCAGAGACCACGGTCACATAAAAGTACACTATTAAGTATTCTTCGCAATCTAACGCCTTTGCAATTTCCGCATAATGCGCTGGCGTAACAATTAGTTGCCAAGTACTTGTCGTGATCGTGAGGGTATCAATCTTAGATCAAAAAGTTGAAACAAAGCGCTGTTGTCCATTAGATCCCGGAACATTTGAAAGGGGTAACTATTGCAAAACTCCCATCGCAAAATTTTAGTCAAGTAGAGTCAAGTAATGCGGTTTTAAACTGCTTTTGCGTGATATTTCGTTGAGAACATTTTTTCTAAACGGTGTACATTTTCATCTGTGGGAGAGTTTAGGCATATCTTTCCTCAATACCTATGTGAAAGGACGTTTTTGTGCAGTGAAGATGGTCAGAGAATCTATGACAAAATAGATTGTTGTGTAGTGTCACGGTAGCAAAAATATTGTTTTTTGTGATAGGCTTCAACTTTCTGTTTGAGCAAATTAATCGCACACGAACCTCCGTACACGGTCACCCCCAATTGTCTCTGAAGTGTAGGCTGCAAAATCATATCAGTTTTGACGCTTAATTAACTTGCCCGCAAAACTGCTGATAGAAATCGGAAAGCCCAAATAACTGCTCTTTCCTGAAAAACGCCATCAATTCACTACGCACTGAATTCATCATTCAAGCTCAGGGGTGTGGTGGCAATTTTGTAGATTCAGGAATTCACAGGCAGTGACCAGAGTCGGATTAAATGAATGCGAGGCCCCTGTCAAAGTCGTGACCGCGGGGCCCCCTAAACGCTTAGTGCAACTGCGTAGCGTTTCACATGTCCTGTTTAAAACTGAAACCTATTGTCAAGTAAGAAAACTGTGTCTGTACCAGACGAATAGGCTGCGCCGGCCTTATTTCGTGGCATGTGTAACGCCCAAAAATATTCTTGTAAGGCACGATACCTACTTTAGTGATTTTTCACTGGAATCTAGTGATTTTTTGTAAAGTATGGTTTTTTAGGTTTGCAGTCCTTTTTAGCCATAAACAATTGATTACGTGTGTCGTTCATTGCTATAACTTTGCCCGTGGCAGTATTTTCATTCTTTGCCAGATCACTGCAGTAGAAATATTTGATTAAAATGCTATGTTGATTGGTCTGAAATACTTTGCAAGTGATGTCGTTTTCAGCTCTCGAAAACGGATAACACTAAACGGAAGGCCGGCGGGCCGGGCGGGCTGGAGGACCGTGTTGCCAAATGAAAAACATGAATTTTCCGCGGGCTCAGCAGGCTGGCGAGCTGCACAGAAGGGCAGGCCGGCAGGCTGCACTACACGACAGGCCAGTGGGCTGCGGAAAAGGGCGGGCTGGAGTGCTGCCCTTTTCTGCAGCCCGCCCCGCCTTTTTCCGCAGCCCGCCGGACTGCCTTTTTGTAAAGCCCGCTGGCCCGCCCTTCTGTCTTCTGTGCAGCCCGCCATCCCGCCGACAGTTCACGTTTTTCATTTGGAAACACGGCCCTCCAGCCTGCCCGGTGTCAAGCGGAATTTCTGATTTGCGAAATTTCTGACTTTACACCATGTACACATGCACAGAGTAATATTCTACATAACAAATACGCTGATAAAACTGATTTTTGCGCTTAGGAATTCGTGTTTAGGTAAGTGTGTCGGGATAGGGTTTGGGTTAGAGTGAGAAAAAGACAAATAACTGAGGTCAACGACTAAGTCCGAAAATTTTCAATGGTTAAAGTACTTCCGATGCTATAGCTTTTTGTGGGTACCTGACATCTAACCAGAGTGTTTTAATTTACACAACACACATAAAAAAAGTAATTGTCAGACTTTATTTTTTTGTTCTGAGAGGCGAAATAACTGAAAAACAACAACAGGTCCGAAATTTCGCAGAGGTCAGAAATTTCGCTTGACACCGGCAGAGATGAGCACTGATGAGGACTGGATCGGACTGGATCGAGACTGAAGCCAATTTTGGCCGGATCAGGACTGAATCCGACTGCAATTTTTTTGAAAATTGGCGGATGAGGACTGGATCGGACTGAGAAAATTTTTGATGTTTTTATGTGATTACTCTGAACATATCAAAACTTTCAGTTGTGATCCGATTTTACAGATTTGCTAAATGGCAGTGTATATTTTGCCATCAATGGCAAAAGCTCTGCTGGGACGATTTTGCAATTCGAACTGTTTCCACCTTTGTCCACACACAAGGTTGAATTCTAGTAGCAACGTCAACATGGTTGAGTGGTTAGTGTCTATGCCTGCTGTGCGAGTGCTCGTTGGTTCCGCTGTCAGTCTCACCCTTTCGTCTGGCTTAGCCATTACAGATAACACCTTTGATAGGAGTGCTTTTCATGTACTTTTTTAAAACGTTTAGGATTTAGGTTTAGGGTTTGGCCTACACTTAGTGTTTGTATGTTTAAGTTTCGGCTTAGGGTTTAGGTACTTGTTTAGGTTTTAAGTTCAGCTTTTAGGTTTAGGTAAGTTTTGGGCTGCGATTTTGGGTTTCGGTTTTGGGTTTTAGGTTTCAGTTTTGGGTTTCAGTTTTGGATTTCGGTTTTGGGTTTATGCTTTGGGTTTAGGTTTTGGGTTTAGGTTTTGGGTCTAGATTTTGAGTTTCGGTTTTGGGTTTAGGTTTTGTCTAGGTTTTGGGTTTATGTGGGTTTAGGTTTTGGGTTTATGTTTGGGTTGTTGTGATCGGAAATCCCAAGCGGCATGTGTGCAAAGCTTCGCATCGTGGCAGCAAGCAACAATAGAAGTCATGTTCACAATCTCTCTTCGCGTACGCTAGGCATCATGTTCAATTGTTCACATGTTACTATCGGCAGAGCTTCCATGTCACAATCTCTCTTACTATTGCTTGCTCGCGCTACCCATATAATGGTGTTATTTTTCACGCACATCCCTTTCGTGGTGAATCACTCAATCAACACAACACCACCGGAGAGGTTGTAACAGGGTTTAGGTTCGGGTTTAGACTTTGGGTTTGGTTTTAGGTTTAGGGTTTTAGGTCATGTTACAAGGACCTTAAGCTAATCCAATTGTGTCGTCCTTGTCACTTGACCAATCCTATCAATCAGATTTTCATGGGGGCAAAATAACTACAGCAGTGCTTTACGAGGTAAAGTTTACCTCTAATGCCAAATAGACACTTATCAAACTTTGACAATGTCAAAAGGCTGCATCTATTTTGTCTTATGAGGCAAAAGCACTGCTGGAACTATTTTGCCTTCAACCAATCATACTTGACTGAAGGCAAAATAGCTCCAGTAGTTCTTTTGCCTCATGAGACAAAATAAAAATACCTGATTTTACACTGGCGGATCAGAACTGTATCGGATTAAAGATTTTCAAAAATTTTGCAGATCAGGACTGGATCAGATTCAATTTTGTCAGATCAGGACTGGACTCGTACTGAAAAATTTCACAGTCCGCTCATCTCTGCCGCCCGGCCCAATGGCCCTCCAGTTAATGTTATCCCTTTAAATCAGCCTGACGATTTGGTATGAGATTTTCCAGGCTTCAGCATGATATATTTTAACAAACTTGCAAATTGAGCGAAAAAGCAAATAACTAAATCATTTCAAGCAAAACTGTGAAATTTAAAGCAAAAATTTTGAATCTCGTGATTTTTTTCAAATCTAGCGAAATTTTTCTGCGAATTTAGTGATTTTTGCAGAGAATCCTGTGGCACCACTGGTTATCCAGCAATGCTGAGGTTGAAAGAAATTTCTCCTGATCCACGAACAATAAAACAAGCTGAGAGATTGTCTGGCTGTGTGCAATGATTAAATCTGGTGAGAATTTTCCAGGTGAGATTGAAGGCAATCAAAGAGTTATGCATTTACATGTCAAAAAGCAAGGAAAAAAAGATATTTGGAATTGGAAAATTATGAAGCTGTCCTGTTGGTACTATCATTGATGAGGCTTTTTCCTAATCCTTGTGAAGTGCAAGCAGCTGCAGAGTTGCAAGGGATTATAGATTTATTGCGAATGGTGCTGGCTAATCTTAGAAGACATTATAGAGATAATTTTTTTTTTTTAAATTGAAATCTTACTGCAGTGGTGCTTTAGCTTTCTCTTGTAAGGGAAGTGACTACGGATGGATGCCTGTCCTGACGCAATTCAAATAAAAGGGTCACTTTGTCAATGTCATCCAAACTGCCGCATAGATCTCATGGCCTAACGATTCGATCAGGCATTATGGCTACTATGCCAATGGTTTTCGGTTCGAATCTCACTTTGCTGACTTTCGTTAAACTTTATTTTTTTCAGGCTTAGGTGTTGCGTATTGAAGGTTGCTGGTACTTATTAGCCTTAGGTCTACAGTTGAGTTAGAGTGAAGGTTAGGGTTAGGTTAACAGTTTATTTTTTACATGTAGGCCTAGTTCGTTTCTACCAAGCCTACTGCACTTTCTTTTTGCGTTACTGTTACGTCGCAGGTGGCGTATGAATAAGTTTTCAAATTTCAAGATCCACAGGCGTGTCTGTAGCCACTGCCTTCTGTAAGTGTAATGATGAACATGATTGTTTTACATGTGTATTTTTGATCTTGCACGTTTAATTATGCAACGTATAATTTAATAGTATGCCATGTTTGTTTCATGGCCAGATAAATTTGCTAAAGATCATTGATTTTTTGTTTCAGATTGTCTAGGGAAATCAAGGGATTTTTCATTCTTACTGTAAGGGAAACTTGTTAATATAGACTAGCCTAGAGTAGCAATACTGTTGACAGCTGCTGCGGTTTCCAGTCTGGTAATGCTAGCCTACTACAGTATAGCCTTTACAGTGCTGCACTGTAGTTAAAATTATGTTGCAACAATCTGGTAGCGATGTTAAATGTGGGATACACCATGACCATGGTCTGGTATGTGCTAAAAATAGCACCTTGTAAATATGTGACTTGAACTCTTACTCATAAGTATGGAGTGATCATGACGTGTGATTTATATTCAGTTGCTTTCTGCCATAGTGCGAATCTTTGTGCATTTGCTACTTAAGCTTTCTGATAGCAACAAATGGTGCTGTGACCAGGATGTGACAATAATGCCAGATCAAATGCAAATTTCACAAAATAATGTGGGATTGGTGCAATTTGTATATTGCAGGAAAAGAAGGCATGTTGTTGCAACCATTATGTGGGCTCAGTTTCAAATGCGCAATAGCCAATACTACACCATGATGAATTTCAGAATGATTGGAATCTTCGTCAAGAATAGCACATCCAGATGTATGCTGGTTCTTTACTTTTCAGTCATTGTCTGAACTTTTTTTTGAAATGGTCAAAGGAATTAAGTCAAACAAGTCAAAATGCGTTTTCAGTCATAAAATAATCTCCAAAAACAAAAAAGGCAAAGTTTTAAAGCTGTTTCAGACAAACAACTGAAATGTTTATGCAAAAAGAAAAGCTCAGCATGTATTGTATTATTGTATATGGTTCAAACAAGCAATAAAATGGTAATGGTCATGGTGATTCCTGTTATGATCAATGATCCCTGTTCACTATTGTTGCTTGCTGTGGCACAGTGTTAAGCTTTGTAAGGTTGCTGCTCAGGATCTGATTGCAACACTTGAATAAAAACATTGAACTAATGTAAATTCATAGTTCTGTGACATTTAGGCTATAAGTCAATCGTATTTTCTTTTGTTATGTAATGTTTGCTGAAGAAAGAATCACATGATGATTTTTCATATTCGCCTTTAACGAAAGGCGATGTCTCGGTAACTGGCAACGGCTACGCAAGGTCAAGTGCTAGGTAGCCGGAACAGGCTATGCAGGATGAACTGCTGAGTAATAGGTACAATAGCCGGCAACACAAAAACCAAAGCCTTAGCACATAATGTATAATAGAGATCACCGGGCAGTAGTAAATAGTAAAAATACACAGACAAATGTGCTCAAAGTGAAACTGAAATCTACCTCGCCTCTATGGCTATTCAAGCCAAGTTGTGCAGTTTTGATGCTAATGATTTACAGTCACATGACTAAGGGCATAGTTGTACGTTAGTTGCAGTTAAGGTTCGCTATTCTATACTTTAAATGCATTGAAAGTTGGTTCATACAGAAATGTGAAATTTTTGTTTGAAAACCAATAAAATCAACTGATAAAACAAAATGCTATTGGGAGCTATATTAGCATCACAGTTCAATCGACCAAAGAATACTGAATAGGCTAACCTATGCAACTGTACGTCTGTATTTACCCTATTACGTAAAACTCTTAGCACATAAACCTAAAACCCTAAACCTTCACGCCCTAAATCTGAAACTGTAAATCTGAATGTGAAGGAAGTGACTACAGATATGCCTGGCATGACGCAATTCAAATAAAAGGGTTAGTTTGTCATTTAAACGGCGTGGGTCTCGTGGTGTAGTGATTATGCATTACAGCTGCTATGCCAATGGTTTTCGGTTCGACTCTCACCTTGCTGACTTTACTTTGTTTATTTACTTTTTATCAGGCTTACATGTTATCTTTACGGGTTAGGTTAGGGTTTGCTTAGCTTCGGGTTAGGGATAGGTTAGGTTTAGCTTAGGGTTAGGTTTGCATAGGTTAGGGTTATGGTGGGGTTAGGATTAGGGTTGGGTTAGGGCTACAGTGAGGGTTAAGGTTAAGTTTATTGTTTACGTTTACTTCGTTTCTACCAAGCCTACTGCACTCCTGTCGTGCGTTACTGTTACGTCACAGGTGGCGTATGAATAAATTTTCAAATTTCAGGATCCACAGGCATATCTATAACCACTGCCAAATCTGAAACTAAAGCAAAAACCCTAACTACCACTAAATCGTGAAAGCTGAAAGTGTAAATCAATGCCCGTTAACACTGAAGTCAAGCAAGGAGTTTCTAGGTGTAATCCTTCAATTCTTTTGTTGCATCGAGTAATTGTGTGTACAGTTGGTCATGGCAAATCCTGGAAGCAATCAAGCAAAAAGGATTGTGCCTGGCAACTCGTGGCTCATCATGATCAGTGTAAGATGCTAAAATTCTTAACCTGACATTGCAACCCATGTACCGTCAGAAAAGCGTACCTGAAAGTCGAGTGTAACTGTGTAATGTAGAAATGACCTTCAAGACCACTATTCTGTGTTCACCCTATTATGATATTTTTAAAAATATGAACCTGTTTTCTGTTTGTGATGACTAAACCTAGCCATGCGTTAAATCATGTAGGTGCCAGCAACCTAGCACTTGACTTTGCGTAGCCGTTGCTGACTACCTAGACACTTTCTTAACCAGATGGCCTATGCATTCTGTGCAGTGCGTATGAACATAAAGCCTAATTGTTCATCTTGTTTGATGGCAGGTTAAAGGCATTTGCCTTTGGCAGGGTCAACATGACTATATCCAGTTATCACTTTGGAAAGACTAAATTGTATGAAGCAAAATTGCTGACCTCTGAAATATCTCAGCAATTCTTGTACAGTATGTCAGTTACTTTTCAGATTAAAGGATAAAAACGTTGATAAATTTTTCTTTAACCCTAAATCTAAACCTGTGTCTGGTTTTTGAAACTTTGTAACAAAGTATATCAAAGGTGCTCCCATGAAAAGATGGTGAAAACATGTAGTCTAAAGTGATCTTATAACATCAAGGAAGTGGCACCTCTATTAGCGAAGCCATGGTGACCATGATGAAAGCCGAACTGACAACTCTTTGCACAGCAGCAATAGATACTTCTCACTTAACCAAGTTCATTGTACCGAGGTAATATGCCATGACCTCAGTGTTATATCTGACACAAAGATGGATGTGATTTTCAAAGCCGGTTACAGATTTTGTCCTTCGAAAGCAAAAATGCGATATAGTAGTTCAGACAGTACCAAAGCATTTTATAACATTATTTTATAACTTTACATGTATTGTAGATATTTGTGTAAAATATATTTGAACATAATATGCTTGGATTAACGTTCTGTGACTTTTTACATTATATTATGGTTTTACAATGAATAAGTGATAGGAACTGGCTACGGAACCACCCATGAATCTTATTTGAAAACTTATTCGACCGCACTGCCTCGCATCACGCGGTTCGAATAAAGCGGTCAGTGTGTCACTCAAGCATCGACCTGGCAGCGTAGCGGATGTGTTTCAGGTATGCTGTGCCAATGGTTTTCGGTTCGCCCTCAACTTGGCCACTTACATTTTTGTAACATTGACTGGTTGCATGTTTCAATTCATGGGACCAGTTTTTTTTCTTCTAAAAATTTTCCAAACTTTTGGTTTAGGGATTAGCATTAGGTTAGGATTAGGGCTAGGGTTAAGGTTAGGGTTACCTTTCGCATTTAGTTTTTACCAAGCCTAACTGCATTCTCATTATGCGGTATTGTCACGTTACAAGAGGTAGTCGAATAAGGTTTCAAGTTTAAAGATCCATGGGCGGTTTTGTAGCCACTGCTTAAGTAATATCTTTCAAAGCATCTGACTTTTTGTCTCAAAATTTTTGTAACTTCTATATAGGAGTCAAGTATGTAATGGATAGATGGTGCCTTGATCGATGTGTTAAACATCTATCTGGAGTTCTGTTTTGTTTAACTATTTTTGTCATCATTTCCCACTGTGCAAGTGGAAATACAAATTCTGCTGCTGGCAACAAAAGCAAGAAATCTGATCCTTATTCTCCTTTGATTTTGTGTGAATTATTGTAAGTATGTCTTTCTGCAGATTTTATTATGTTTACCATAATGGCTAATGATGAAGGTAAAATGACTAGATATTTGTTGTGAGATAATTTATGCATAACACTGCCATTGTTAGGAATGGACTATCTGCAGTTGGCCTAGAAATAAATAATTCCAAATGTGAGCTGCTCATTGTCAACCCCACAACCAGGGAAGAGCGGTCCCAAACAACTAAGCTTTTCCAGGATGTATTCCCATCGATCTCAATCCCTGCCTCCATTCTGTGGCAGTTATTAGGATGCCCTCTGCATCAGGAATCTGCCCCACTGCATTTCAGAGGCAAAAACTAAAATGCTTGACAACATCATTGAAAACCTTGAGCTAATAGACCCACATCAAGCATTTTTCACGTTGAAAAACTGTCTCTCAATCCCCAAACTCGTATATTTACTGTGAAATACACCATGCTTCAAGTGCTAAGAGGAACTGGAGGTGTTTGACACAGCCATAAAAACCAACATGGAATAAACATGCAATATGTCTTTTGGAGAAGAAAACTGGTCACAAACATCCCTGCCAATCAGAAATGCTAGCCTAGGCCTTTGTTCCTCTGCAGATCTGTCCCTGCCATGCTTCCAGTCATCATCTCATGCCTGTAAGGGCCTTGTCAACCATTTACTTCCCTCTCTTAGCCTGGAACTCCCTTATGGGGATGTAAACGATGCAATTGTCACTTGGTCAGAACACCATGATTCATCACCACTACAAAAGGGAATACAAGCAGCCTGGGATGATCTCACCTGCCAAGATTCACTTAATACCCTGCTAAACACCAATAACCCTTGGAACCATTGCTAATTACTTGCTGTATAGGAGAGCCACACTGTTGCCTAGTCAGAAGCGTTCCTAATTGCTAACATTGGAAGCCTGCTCAGCCCTTGATTTGACATTACCTGTTCGTTTTTTATATGCTTTAATGTACTGACCAGCATTACTGCCTGCCACTTGCCCCTGTATCAACGTATAGCTATTGCGTTCCGAATCCACATTCCTTCTGTAAGTTTCATTGTTCCCTCAGTTGTGTAATGTTGCCTTCATTGATTAAATATCTTGTCAGTCGCACAGCCTATGAAGAGACGACAGCGTGGCATTATGTATAACATTGCTTAAAATCTCTGAGGCCATTTATGCAGACGATATTGTGAGTGGTGAAGTTGTCAGATACAAGGGACTAGCATGAACAAGACGCAAACAAAAATAAGTCCATGAGCCATTAATGGGAAAGAATCAGGCACAAAGTTCACACAAAAACAGAGCATGGAGGGAAAACAGTGACAAAAAACATTTACAGAAACAATACTGTATTTCAAGGGTGGAGAATAGTACAATTTAAAACAGTATATAAAACAAATGTTTTATAGTACATACACAATATACATTAACATAACACGTAATGGCGGGCAAGCAATGGATGAAGAGTGGAGGAATGTGCAGATGAGCAGTTGAAGCAAGCACACAGATGAAGGAAGCAAACAGCAGCAAGGGTGGTATTCAGAAAGCTAGATCAGGATCGGCAGTTCAGAAAGCTGGATCAGGATTAGTGGTCAATCTCGGATTATGCCAGTCCTGGATTGAGCTCAGAGAATATTTCATTTCAGAAAGGTGGATTGAGCCAATCCTGCATCAATCAACCATGGATCTTGCAATCTAGGATTGAGGTAATCCTGGATTGATGTTTTCACATAATCTTGCTTTCTGAAACACAATCTGCTGAGTCATTGTAATTGCAAGAGGGTGTATCATATTTTGTACCTCTTCTCATTCAAAATCAAACGTGAGCAATACAGTATGAATTTTTCCAGATAATTGGTTCGAGCAAACAGCATAAAGGTTGCCTGTAGCGTGCTTTGCTTATACAGTACATGCATAGCCTACCTTTTTGGGCACCCTGAAATTGTGTGAACTCAACAGAAAAATTTTTAAACTACGTTGCTATTTTGCATAGCTTCACTTGCAGTGTAGTTACTTTTTGTTTATGGTGGTGGTATTTTCCAGCAGTGATGACTGGTATCAGTAACAAAAATGATTGTTTTGTGGAAGAGGAGCAGGAGTTGGCAAAGATTTGCCGCCATTATTGAATGCAAAAGAACCAATGCCATGTCAACCTCTCGCAAAAAATGCAGCTTGGGAAAAGCTTTGTGTGGATTTTAATGGAAACAGTGTTGTCAAATGCCAAAGGACCGCAAAGCAAATACGGTGCTTGTGGAAGAATATGAAGGCCCAGGCCAAAAAAGATCATGCCGAATACAAAAACGTTTTTCCTAAATGCTATGACTGGTCTCTAGGAAAGGTTCAGCAGCTTTCAGACGCAACACAAGAGTGCTCACGATCAGCAACAAGCATATTTAATTATTATAACAATAGTTGCAACTGCGCGCAACATCTGACTAATTGTGGAGATTATTATTACATCACACTCGGGCATAGCATATCACATTAAACATAAAGTTCAAGGCAAGTCGTGGCACTACGGTTTCAGTTTATGATCAGTGTTGAGTGTGCGTATGTAGAGCATTATCCCTGAGTGTATTGTACTTGGTAAGATGTCTGGAGGGCATTACCTTCCAAATAGAGAGACTGCTTATGGACCAACTGCAAAAATCCATGCATCAGTACAAAATTCCAGATTTCTTTACAGCCAAGCAATCTAAAATTATGAATTGAGATTTTTCATAACTATCTGGATATAGTGGTTACTATCTGATGTGCCTTTGTAAATACATCAGTAAATTCGTTTTACTTCTGCGAAAGTCTGGTGTTGGGTTGTAAATTATTACTTTTACCTGTGAAGCGATGGTCCGCAAAAACGAGACAGCCCGTTTTGACGTCATTGTACCATTCAGTTTACATGTTTGAAAGTCATTCACATGTGGCAAATGTGTCGGTAAACATCTACCGGTACTGTGCAGGCTAGTGATCAAAGGGTTGCATGGAGTTGAAAAGCATGTACACTGATTACAGATTTCACGAATTTGGCAATTGCTGTTCATGCCCCTGATGTTGGTGCCATGAATTGTGGATCGTGCTGCACACTGTAAAATCCATCCACNGCAGACGCGCACTGACGTTTACAGCATGCGTTCATGTCACATGTGCAAAGTCACAGGCATACAAATTTTACACAGGTTTCGTAAGCCCAATGCTGAAAAACAAGTTGGAGATTACCGCTTAATATTGCACGTGTCTGTAAGTGCCTAGCTGGAACTTTTGGTGACACATCAGTCAAAATCTTTAATTTACACTGATACTTAAACTAATAGCCTAATGTCACATGAATACAAATAATTCAGTATTTGTTATATTAAAATTATCCTATGAAATTTTTTCAAGGAGCTAGTGAAATGATTATATCTTTTACTATTATCACCACTGATGCCAGAAAGTTGCCTTATTTTTGCAAGCCTGATTCATGAAGATTAGTGCAACACACAAGGTTCTTACTTTCAAAACAACAATTCCTAACACTGTCAAGCCACTCCAGCTGATCAGTAGCCTATTTAAAATATATATTTGTATTTAAACAGAGCCTTTCATCATATGTTGTGTACTGCTTTCAACCTTTATTATGAATAAGCATCTTCTCAGTAATGTTTCATTTCTAAACAATAAGGTATATCTGAAAGTGACAGATAGCCTACATTTCAAAAAGTATATTTTAGTTACTATAGTAACCTCTACTTCTATCAACACTGATGGCATAGAATTATTGCTCTCAATTTTTTTAATGACATGTAAAATGCAGAATCAAACAGCTTTCAGCAGGGTGGTTTCCGAACATTTGGTTAAGATTCTTGTCTTCAAAACTAGAAATCCTAACATTGCCAACGCAAACCAAAGCCTAAACTGCTATCTATTGTAAAACTACCCATCCTCGCCGATGTGCCTTGTCGACTGCATGGTAATTATGTTGGCATTACACTTCTAAAACTGAACTCAGCACATTAACAGTTTATCTGGAAACAAGCACTGCATGCTAGCCGTGCTAGATGCTAGCCTAGCACCACGCGAACGAAACCACGTACCCTTCATAACAAGACGTCTTCTTGTTGAGGTGTCCAACGCATTGGCTCGTTCAAGGCGCTGACTCAGCAAACAGACCACTTTTTATCCATATATGGTAACGAGACAATGCAAAACTGGCCATGTAAACGCAGTAAATGTGTTGATTTTAATTGAGATTCACCGATAACTCAGTACTTTGATGACGTCAGGCTAGGAGCATCGATCCTTGGTTAATCCGGATATTCGCCTAAACCAGATAAAATTGTTGGTCAAGGATTAACCGAGGTTTACTGTATTCTGATCCAACCATTGGATAGCCTACTCTGAAATGCAATATGTTGTAAGTCATCCTTAGCATTGTTGCATCTGAAGTGACGGACTTTATAGAAGTTGGCAGTAACCTATCCTCATAGCCTACATTTCAAACACAAATGTCATCAATGCATTAAAGGAAATGAAACATTATTGGTTTAATAGTTTCGCAATTGAAGCAAACAAGATTCTTGATCATGGAAAAATAACCTATTTTTACACAGGTCCCTCAGGCCCAAAATCATGCACGGTTGGATTGATACTAACCTTGCTGTGTTAACTACTGATGTTGTTTGAGCTAAAAAACTGAAGAGATTTTGAATCTTTTTTAAATGTTATGACACCTGCGGAGGTTAATTTCAGACAACTTTGAGCAGTGTCAACCAATTACGTTTTGTTCAAATTTTCAGTTCCACCCAAGTTTCTATGGTTGCTACCCAATCCTGCACTAGCCTAATTAGCACTATTGAAAAAGTGAATGCAAATGTGCAAAACCTATGTTTAGTCTAACGTTTAGCAAGTGTCTAATTGTTACCTTTATGCATCTAAGGCACATGCATGACGGTCCCTTGTCAATTTCTGGACCTGTTGGCATCCTACTGATCAAGCCAATCCACCCTGAAGGCAGGATCAAAATTGACCATTGTAACGGTCATTTTCGAACCTGGATTGAGCAGTGATCTGACTTTCTGAATAGTACAAAATCTTGGCTCGGGATCACAGCTCAAGTTCCAATCCACAATCATCTGATCTAGGATTGGACTGCAATTTCTGAAATAAAATCACATATTGAATCCTCGATTAACCTTGATCCAAGATTCAATCCAACTTTCTGAATGCCAGCCTAAGGGTCACAAGGCAGAGAGCAATACAATTAGCAACATGACAATTCATTACAAAAACAAGTAGTAAGAGCAGAAAACAATGTTTATACATATAAATCGTGAAGAAATATCAATTTTCCCACGGACCATAACAGGGTTAGTTTCATGGATGAATACTAACCAGATGCATGGTGTCACCAAATGACTTTGTAGAGACAAGGGCATGGACAGATTACAGTAATAATAGCTGTAAACATTATTTTAATAAGCGTTGTGTACATGAAAAAACAATATGTTTAGTAGTGAGAAAAGTATTTAGTTTTAGAAAAAAAGGTAGAGTTTCACAAAATGTCACGACTTAGGTGAATTAGCTACTTCTTTGACAGATATAACTGGTGTCATGTCATTGCCACTGCACCTCAGCTTTACATGATTCTGGGCCTAGGAATTAAACTGAAGTCATGTCCGTGAGGTCCTGGAGGTGGGCCCTGGACAGCACTACGTTTGCCTTGAAATCCTCTTATTGTAGCGAGGGTGTTTCTCAAAAGAGAAAATCTGAGCTTTGTCCTTGTCATGACAGATGCATGATGCATATGGATCCCTATGTTTTTCAGCTATTTTTTTCTGCCAGTCTTTTGTTGACTGTGTTGCATTCTCTCATCCCCCCACTTGTTGTGAGAACAAGGGGGTTCAATGAACATTTCTCAATGTCAATCACTCTTTGGTTGTATTTATCCATTTCTTTTTTATGTTGTTAGTAAATCTCTTCCAAGGGCTTCCCAGAATATGACTGTGAGGTAGGATGTGTGATCCTTATGTCAAAAAAAGTTTTCTCACAGCTATTCTGTTTCTATAGTCCTTTCACAGAGATAACCAACCTTGCATTGTCAGCAGTTTTGACTTTTATTTTGGAGTTTTCGTTGATTGACAAAAGTGTAGGTTCTGTCTGAACATCTCTACAGACCTCTCTCATTATCTGTGCTTCAGAGTCTCTCACTGAGTTCTGCCTCATTGAAATGTAGCCATCCAGTTCACATATGAGACTGTGATCCACAAAGTTTGTCTCTCCACAAGCACAGTAGGTGGGTATGCCTTTAACCTTCCATCCATATCTCATGCGGAAGGCATCCATAAATTCTTGTTTGTTTAGTGCATATCCAATTGATTGGCAAGGCTGACAGCCAAGAAGATGCCCCTTTTTCCAATGCTCCTTTTATGAGTTGTTGTGACTCCGAGGTCAGTTCCTCTAATAGTACATCATGCCTATTTCAACATTTTGCATTTTTCTCTTGTCATATTCTGTTTTTCGTGTGTCTGGGATATTGTTGGTCTGAGGGGTTGTAACCAAGATCAAGTTTTTGATTGCAGATTTTGTCTGTTAATTTAGCAGTCATCTGAGTGGAGTACTTGTATTCTGTCTTGGTGGTTTCTTCAGGATATGTCAGACCTAGCCCACCATGCCTGTGAGAAGAGCTATATTTGTCTTTCTGCATCACTTACCTTTCGTCCTACGAGAGTGAGAATCAGTTGATCTATGATGGCATTTTCCAGTGGTTCAAATAATTCACTCATGTCCAGTACTGTTCTTTGGAAATGGGTCCCTCTGGAGCATAGTCCTTTGATGAATGCTGAGTTCAGTATGTTGCTTAAGGATCATCTTGTGCATAATTTGAAAGCAACTGAAGGTCTTCTTCCTAATCCTCAACTTGTTTTTGATGTAATGTTCCTTGAATGATTCTGTCCCAAGTACTGATCCAAGGTGGCGTTCACCATGGTCTGTGATTTTGCTTCTTGTTGTCTGTGAAGAGTCTTTGTGCAGATTGCATTAAACTACTGTCATTTATTAACACTTTGAGAGCTGGCGTACGATATATTCGTACTTCGATTTCGGCCTAAAAAACAGCAGTTTTCAGTTGCTTTACCAACGCCGTAGCTCCTCCGCCGATTGTGCTAGAGAGCTGTTCATGGGCTCAAATGGATTGGCCAGTCTAGTCGATTGCACTCGAAAAAAATTTTTTGTTTAGGGGATGCAGATTTTTTGTGACTGACGTCATAAGTAAAGTAGTTTTAGGGCCATTTTGACTCATGTTGCCTGGCCTAGAGCCCAACCGCTAGGCCAAAGTGTTTCGCTGAAGTTTTTATTGGAAACTAGGCTCGAGTCCGAGTCTTTTGAGCCTTTGATCAACTTTCTATTGTTTCTTGTTCAAAAGTTATGATATAAATTAAACAAATTAATTTATCTCATCAGATGATTAAACAAATATTATTACTAACTTACATCATAACTTTTGAACCCGAAACCCCAGCAGGTCATCCAAAGTATCAAAAGACTCGGATTGTGGCCTAGTTTCCAGTAAAAACTT
>JGI24158J21664_10004646_pt1 | contig 17723 bp, 13 predicted proteins | sample Ectturendosymbi3_FD_21664 | JGI IMG/M metagenome (IMG submission 21664)
CACATTCTGCTGTTAGTTTAGCCTGAAGAAGTTGGTAGTATGCATAGATTGGTGATGCACTTCACTGAAGAGCATTTCTACTCGGATATTAGGCCTACATCAGACTGATCGGCATGAGAAGTTGTTTGCGAATGCAATAGTGAAGAGTGGTTATGAGACTATGAGACAATTTAAATAAATTTTCAATGGTGGCTCATGCGTAACAAACGTGTTTAGGCTTTGATTGTTCATCAAACAGTAAGCTGTACAAGGAATTTACNGTATTTTTCGGACCATTNAAAGGGACACTTAAAATCCTCTAATTTTCTCAAAAATAGAAAGTGCGCCTTACAGTGCAGTATGCCTAATGTATGAATCTGGTTGTGCTTTCTCACCTAGGACCAATTTTATGTAGTATATGGTTCTATTTATTTAATTGCTAGTTATGATTTTTTTGTAAACAGACCATCGTGTTACACAATAAACCAATAACAATTGCAATGAGCAGCATCCAAGAGTAGCTAGCACATACCACAGATGGTATTACACGACGATGCTCCTGACTACATTGGCACACACTGAATCAAACACACACATAACTTTTAGTTAATTCTATTCATGTCTAATGGATTAGACATGTGTGACAGATTAAACTCCCTCGTATGTAATAACAGATTAAACTCCCAGCCAACTCTGGCACTTGGCGACTTAGGCACTTGGGAGTTATTGTGAAAGAGATGAATACAGTTTGACTTGTCTAAGTTTTGCTTCATTTCTTGCGCCTTATAATCTGGTGTGCCTTATGTATGAAAAAAGAACAGCTAATATTAAAATTTTGATACTGCACCTAATAACCTGGTGCACCTTATGGTCCGAAAAATACGGTACAAGGATTTGTGCATCAAAAATCGGACCTGGGTGCTACAGACTTGTATGTGTGGTTGCTTTTTTTATGAAATGGTGCTCAGGGAAGCTATGCTTGGTGGTGGTGCACAGCTAGGAAATTAACAATCAAAACAGAAACATCCTTTTGTATTTATGTAGTAGTTGTAACAATAAACTAGTCTAGTCTCACGATGCACACACCCATTAGGCCTATGCTGCCAAAAAACAGTGCTGTCTTTTCAAACCTGATTATAACATTGTTTTTTCAACAGATATTGTTTGAATTTTCTCATAGCCCTTAAACAGTTTTCAGTTTACAATGCATTCACAAGCAACTTCTCATGCTGATCAGTGTGATGTAGACCTAGACCTAATATTTGAGTAGAAATGCTCTTCAGTGAAACGCATCACCATTCTATGTGCACTACTAACTACTTAGTCTAAAATAACAGCAGAATGTATCGCAAGACTGATTTCAAATTGGTAACAATGCTCAGGGGGCAGGCATGAGACATCCTGGGAGGGGTGCGCGCCCTCACTTGCAGGTGCCTATGCCAGAGCCGGAAGTTGAAATTTTGGTTCCGGTTTCACAACCTTGGCCCTGGCCCAGGGGTTAATTATAGTTCCATCAACTTTTCCAGGGGTTACTGATGTACTGCCCAAGCTTTTTATGTGACACAGGAAACTACTGTCTACACTGTTTCTGTAGTCAGTAGGCTACAGTTCGCCTGTCCAGCCACATAATCGTGGTGCTGATAAACTTTATTTCAAATCAATAATATGTGAGTCAAAAGCTTTTATGTTCACAGCAGTCCATTTGTGCACCTAAATAACTGTTCAATGCTGTCACTTTGCTGCATTTCTGAATAGACTCCTTGCCTTGATCCTGGCTTAAACCTATCCCTTGCCAGGATTAAAATCATAGATTCAACAGGCACTCAAGACTGGTTGTTGATCTGCAAAATTGGTTGGTGCATATGAAAACCCCTTGATCCTTCATTGATTTGCCACTGAGCTAAACCTCCGTCTGATCGGTGTTGGTGCATTAGACCCTTACTCTTTCCTTGTAAAACAAGCTCATTTGTCTGTATTGAATGTTCATGTAAATAATTAATGTTGGCAAACATCTTTATTAACATCTTTGCAGTAAAAGCTGCTTAAATCATTAAAGACAATGTCTTTATGTAAAAACACAATGTTACCATTGATAACATCCACTTCATAAATGCTTATTCAGTCTTACCTATGGATAATAATTTTTCTTTCTGCAGAACAACCACTAATGTTGCTTGCTATGTAAGAGACCGTGTTTATAGTGCACCATGTTAGTTAGCAAATGTATTACTGTATAACATAATTTTACTTTTTTTGCTTTCAAGTTTTATAGTACATGTATAGTTAAAGTTTTATATTTTTTCAACATGGAAACACGTGACATAGTGGGATTAAACTGTGGAAAAATATGGCATCGTTCACCATCACCTGCTGCTCATGATGGGTAAGATTTTATTCAGGTTACAATTTATTCTTATTGTGTGAAGCAGGGAGTACCCTGGTTAAAAACGATTTTGCAGGGATGCATGTTGAAAGTCAAGAATAGAAGAAAAGTAATATTTTTGAGAGGCACTGTTGATATTAATTGTTGCCCCATTTTCAAAACTTGACTTGAAAAGTGTTTAAAACCCTTACGGATTGTAAAAACTGCTCATATAGTATATTTGGCAGTTTTGCGGTGATAACTCATGAACCACTAAAGCTGTGTCGACAAGTAAAACATTGCAAGAAAACTTTCTGTGAGATCTTTCAGATGAATGTAATAAAAAGGTATGCCTGCATTTGGAATTTTTGAGAATTGACTTTTTAGTTTTTTTACCTGTTTTGGGCCAGTTTTTAATGATTTTCAAGAAAAAATTTTCACACTTTTGTTTTAGCTTTTTCAAAGCTTTTTTTGGCTTTGACTGCTTGCAAGGACTATAACTAACAACATATATCAAAAAAGTCACTTCCCATTGTTTTGGAGTGAAAAAATTTGGTGCGAAAAAACGCATTTCTGGAAAATTTATAAAAATACAACCAAAAACAAAAGAAGGCTAAAACTTTTTGAACATTTGTACTTTACTTTTGATCAAATTTTTGTCACCATTTTTAGCAATTTTTTAGATTTTAAATTGCCATAAGTTTTTTCTATTATTTCTACTTTAAATTTGGTAGGTTGTTGTAGGACGTAGAATGTTGATATGAACATCTTCTGCAATTTTCAATTTTTTTTGTGTTTGTAACCAGAGATACAAAGTTTTTTCATGTGAAAAATGACAATAACACCAATAAAAAAACAACAATTTCTTCTCTGTACACCCCAAAAATTTGCACTATTGTCTGACATTTTTCCATCTAGAATGAAATTTTCTAATGTATATTTTTCTACACATTTTTTAACATAGCCACTGCTTTTTTTGGCTACTCTTGTTTTTTCCCATTTGAGGTCACAGATTCATTGCCAACACTACAAAAGGTCTGCGGTGAAAAAAACTCTCACAATACCTTACTAGTGTTTATAACTTTATCGGTTCGTGAGTTATCACAAAAATCATGCAGCAATGTCAATATATCAGCTGCTGTGGTCCTATTATGAAGCAAGCACAAAGAAAAGAGGGATATACATGATTAATTAATCAGGTCCAGACTTTTATGTGAGGCATTCCACAGGGTTTTATTCAGATCAGTGCAATCTATTGTCTTGTAATCTGATTTGCACCACCATTGTAAGTCAAAGCAGTTGCTAGTAGACTGATCTTAATAATTTTATTCTAATGAGTTGCTAGTGGCATCACTCTGAAAATGAAGATTCATACCAATTTTCATTCCTTGGCATATGCCAGTTATTAAGTATTTGGTACAGTTTGAAATACAACATGTAATTTCAGGATGCAGGTCTTTCATGAGTCAAGTGCCAAAATCTGAAACTTATATAATATACAGTAAATAGGTAATATATACTGCTTATATACATGTATATATAATTTAACCCCCTCAATTCCAAGATTTGCCCAAGTTGGGCATTGGGCAAGTAATAACTTGGCAGTAGATTGAGCTAGAGTGCTGTTCAAACCTGGTCCAAGGCCTGATGAAGTGAGCTAAAAGAGCCTAAACCTACCCCAATTATGATGTCACCCACAAAAAATGCAAATACAAAACTTCCCAATTTTTTGAAGATAGAAACTACAAGTCTTTGCACATCTTGATAGGGTTTGAACAGCTCTCTAGGTCAATCAACTAGTGAGTTACGTCCGAATAAGTTAGCACCATCTTGCGCCAAAATTTTGACGCACGCAGGACTTAAAGCATAGCATAATGTAGATATATAATATACTAAAGGTGGGCAAACTGCTAGCCGCATGCAGCTTGGTGACATGTTTTGTGTGACTCTTCTAGCTGAATAGCAATATTTCAAATTGATAGTGAATTGTCAACTCATATTTAATGCTTGTTTCATTTATATATCACAGTATTTACACATTCGTAAGGTTAATTGCCAAGGAGTCTATGCGATTTGATGTACATCATTTTATGTAAAACCTACTTTATTTACTGAACTGTATTGGACACTACAAACTGATTTTGTGGCTTGCTGATGTTTTTGTTTTTCTGTCAATAACTCTTCTATTGAACAAGTTTGCCCACCCCTGTGATATACATTCAAGTGGAGCAAGAAAATGAACAGTTGAATAAACCATAATGCCTCCTCTCAAGTATATATAGTGCCAGTAGCAAGTACCCTCATAAAAATGTACGTGATCTGTAATTAGAAGTTTCTGTCTATATTTGCTGATTTGAATGAAGGCAAGTTTTTTCAAAAGTGTACACAAACTGAGTCATTTGTTCTTGCATCCTTGTAGCTCAGTGGCCCTGAGTCATTTGCAAATTGAATCAGTAATCAAGTCATCGCTCTCCAGAAGACTGACGTCCAATGAACTTCATCTCAAATAAAAGTTTTCCAAATTGCATAACTTATATACTGGTAACTTTAAAAGTTCTGGTACCAATGGTTTAACTGCTTGTGTGTATTTTAGAGTGATGGTCTGTGTGATAAACTCTGGAAAAACCTCAAAACACTGTCGCATGCGAAGGTTTTTGCATGCATCGTTTGATAATGCTGCTGAACAAGTCATTGCTAGTGATCATCTTGGTGGAATCTTTTTATTTGACATCAATAAGAACAGGTTTGTTATATTTTAATGCTTCATTAATTAACATGTGATTATGCGCTTATGCACTGTTTTGCACTGCATACATTTTTGTGTTTTTGTATTAACATTGCTATGAATTTAAAATGAACTGTTACGAATGGTTGAACTTTTTAAAAATTGATTGATGCTTCTTGTTACCAAACATAAATCCTGCCATCATGGAATCAGTCGCACAAGAATCAGCACACAGTGTTACAATAAAAATCAGGGTTGTTGTTATTTTACCCATCATAAAAACACCTCTTTTTTTGTAAAATAAACAGCTTCAGGATTTTCAAGTGAAGTGGAACATGTCATAATGCTATAGCTTCAACGTAGGCTATGCAGATGTCAAGATAGTTTACAATTGTGAGAAATAACACTACGCAAGGGGACAACAAAACTTACAGAAAGCATGAACATTTGGAGAGCATAGGCGAAATTTTTATGAAATGACTGAAAAAAATTAGATCAATTTGGTTATGATGTCCAAAAATATAGAGTACTGAATACTGTTACAGTGAGTTTTAGTACTATTGTGGGACAAATGACTGAAATGTCTCAGTGAAAAAAAGCATGTAACCCAACTGAAAAAAAGTACGCTAGGCTGTGCACGAACATTGTCATAAGCCAGTTGTTTGAGTCAGAACTGTCACCAGAAAATCTTTAATGGGGTGCTTTACATTTGTGCAACGGGGCTTGACATTCTGAAATTTANACTAAATTTACAACATAGCATTTCCAAATTGTGATTCATATTGCCAGGCAATTAATTGTAAAATTCTTAAATATTTTCCCACAAATACGTATACAGTAATAGGCTTGTAGTTTGCAACAAAAATTTTCAACAAGCTTTTCAAGAGGAATTGGGTTTTAACCATTGTCATTTATTTGATGGCAGTTATTTAGAGATGTTGTAATGGAATGCAAATGTTAAAAAAATTTTGCAAGAAACAAGAATCAAGCTTATTCATTTATGAACACACTGTTACTGAAGGAACAAATTTGAGGCTGGTCCCAATCGGTGCATGGCAATGAATGTCTTCTTTCATCTGTGCAAATTGATAAACTTTACCATGAGATTAACAGAATTTTGCTTGAAAAGCATGCGCATCAAGCTTTTTACTGACTGAAATACACACACAAACTTTCTGATGCCTGGTCTTATTAATCTCCTGGTGCATGGCACATGTTTAGATTAATACCATATTGTATCTCAAATAGGCTATAAATTTTAGTAAGTTCACGTTAAGGCCTATGTGGACACAACGCATGGACTGCCCTGAGTCCCACAACATTGTCTGTTCAACTGCACATATATGCAACAAACTCTATGGCAAAATGTGTTCATCCAAACAATCATGTTAAATTTGAAAGCAAAAGCTTTTTGGAACTTGCATGCCACGGACTCTGCTACTATGAAATAGGTGCCCTGCAACATATTCGATTAACTCAGTGGACACTGGACAACCAAGAAAGCACATAAATGAAATGCCTTCTTTAGCCCAAACTTTCAAGTGTGTCACCTGTTACTCACCAACTCTCACAATAAAGCACAAAGTTTCTAGAAACAGTTTGTTGATTTTATATATATTTAATGTGTTTTCTACAACATAATACACTTTTATTTATACACTCAATAACAAAGAGGTATAATTTCATTAATATTGTTAAAAAATGTCAAAACTTCTTTACTCAAATTTCTTGTGATTTTGCTCAACTTAGCAATAATAGTTAAATAACAGCAGCGACCCACACCAAGCGAATCAATCGCAATTTATTTGCACAAGGAAACTAGTTTCGTGCGTTACACATCTTCAGTTCTACGCAGCCAGTGAAATGGTTACTAGCGTAGTGAATGTTGACATTGAAACAAAATTAGAAAAACTTCATACTGTTGCTAAGAACATTTCACGAGATTAAATTAATTAAGCCAAATAAGAACCCCTCTACTAGACCGGTTACGATACTGTGAACTCCGATCGCGAACTTTTGGACAAATCAAAACTTAGGTGGTTGACCCCAAAAACCTGCTTGCAACCTCACCCTTGGGGTCATGTGGGGGTCAGATTTCATGAATTCATCATAGCTCAGCTTCTAGGTGAGATAGAAAACTGATCCGACACCACTGGTTTGAATAGTCAAAGGATCACACAAGCTTCTCTGAAGGACACGGTACCTTAGTAGCATAATAATGCAGTCTGTAATGTTATAGTCAGGCCAAACAATCGCACTGCAAATCTTGGGATTGAAGTCATTGTGACACGATTGAAGGAAACCCAGGCGCATGGGCCATCCCCAGTAAAATTCATCAGCTGTAACATCCAACTCTACCCGTTAATTAAAACATTGTACTAAAGTTACCAAGAAACAAAGAAGTTGCGTGTGTGCATTATAGTTGGAGCCTATTTAATTTAATCAAACGATCGTTTAGCGTGTTTTTTCCCCGGTGTAGTTTTTTCACCCCCTTGTCTTTCCATATTGCCCTCAAGGATGCGATATCGCCCGCGTTTAGAACCACTGGCGTAAGCTGTGCTGCAGTGTAGACTACACGCAAATGATAGCACACGCTGTTGTCCACGCGCAATTTACTATACGCTATTGGTAGTTCGCGCTGTGTCTTGTGCACAATTAGTAGTGCGCGAAAATGTACTGCGCGCAAATGTCAACGCGCTAAATTGTCTGCGCGGAAACGACAGATCTGTTTTTGCAGCAGATGTGTATCGATATTTTTCACTTAGCTTTATCGATTGTGCAGATTTTCGAACGTTCAAAACTGCGGCCAGTCCTGCACGGCAATTGCAATGGGATTGAGACGACCGCATGAATATTTGGTTGGCCTGGTTGATTCTTCCGTGAAATGCTTTTCTTCCGGTGAGTACGCTTTCGTTCACTTCCTGTTTTCCGCAAGACTCTGCTGCCTTGCGTATAGCATGCCAAATTAAATGCAGACGAACTTTGAGCAAGTTTGCCGCAGATTTCATTGAAACCTTTTTCACTGTGTGGTCACGCTTACTTCGAACTTTACACTGGAACGTGTTGAATTTAGATTGTGATCATTTTTTGTTTTTTTTTGTTCCTGTCAATGCACTTTTGCAACCCATGTTTCTTTAAAAGAAAACAAAGAACTTGTTAGCTGGATGAGAGGCCATGAAAGTGCTGTTCACTCGATATCAGTTCACGAAAGCGGGAGATATGCTATCACCACTTCACGCGACACGGCGCAGATGTGGAATCTGGATACCTTTGAAAGAATGAGGAAGCTAAACATCAAAAGTCAAACACCCATAAAACGTGTATGTTAAAACTTCATTTGGATGTTTTTTTGGTTGTAATGTTCTCTCAAAGTTTAGCTGAAGAATGTCGAGAAATGGCTGACCCGTGTATGAGGAATATGGACAGATAGCATATCACGAGCCAAAAGTTACTATAAGCAATGCAAAAATTTTATTTGACTGATAGCTATTCAAAGTTGCACTCTTCTGAACAACAATGTGGTAAAATGCGTCAGGTTTGATCTTAATCGAAACCATTTTGTCTTTTTGATGATCGGCAATTGGCGCCAGAGGCCAAAAATATGCTTCTTGGTGATGCGGATGAAGTGAACGCTTTTGCCCAAATAGTTACGACGATCGAGCGTCCGAACACCCAACCTTTCCACTGGACGGCACACACTGTATCACTGAGCAGTCATCCCCTCGACTATTTTAACACTGAGATGGTTTCAACTTTTTCTGTGCGGTTCTGAAAGTAGCACATTTATAAACTGGATCTAAGAATGAAATCCGAGCTTTATCAACTGCTTCTATCGAACAACAGTCCTACCAACATGAAAAGAGCACATTTGATCATTGTACCAATCAAACAGCTAATTTACGAGAAACAAAATTTCATGGAATTTTTGTAGCTTTAGTACCATTCAGATTAACCAGTAACGGTCACTCGGGCAAGTAATACTTCAAGTATCACGCTTTGGCTGGGACGAATCATTGACATCAGCCTATTGCTATGACTTCACTTTGTGACAGTGAAATTCTTAATACCAACACAAAAACACGAACTCATATACACATCCCGTATGAAGAAAGGCATTTGATACTTGCGAACACAGGGTAAGAAGGCTGAAAGATTGGTGGGGTGTTCTGGCAAAATATGTCAAACAGTTTGTTACTTGTTTCCATGAAATAACTGAGTTGCTTTTGGAAGGTAGGACCACATATCTTTTTCGGGTATCTTTCAAGAAGACTAAATGTTTGCACCATTGAACGAATTTTTCTTCAACGGTAGAATGGTGCAATGGATATACATTACAATATATCCAGTGCTGTACCAGTTCTGTGGCAACAGCATCAGTTGCTTGTCGTGTACGCCAATTTGGTTCAAATAGAACACGACAAATCACATCCACAGTAGTTGGTAACTTCTTGGGTGGAAATATTTTTGTACTGGCAAACAAATGGATATCATGCAATACTATAGTATTGGTGCTTTTTCCTCTGGTCAGCATGTTGATTAAGCAAGCTATGTCTGCAAGTAGATATCATGTAAAATTTAAAAACAGACAAAAACAATATTAAAGTGCACGGTAACTCTAACAATAACATGCTTGATATTTACTAACTGTCAAAAGTATTGTTTAATATTTCTGTTTCTACAGTGTAGTAGTAATAATCCAATTTTTATCTGATCCTGTCCCTGTCAATGAGGGTGGCAGGATGTACCCCACTTTCGTGAGGATTTTTTAAGGTAGACATTTTTACAGCCAATTGCCCTTCCTAACACCAACCTGTAGCACATATCAGGAAACTGGCCCATTTGTTGCCTTTTACGACAGCATGGCTGCTCTACTCTTCTCATTCCGACAGAGCACAGTTGTATGCAATAAAATATCTAGTGGTTAAACTTTATTGATTAGAATAATGTTCCTTTGAAAAAAGTCAAAATTTTGAAATCACAATTTGATTGTAACTTTAAAATGAACTAGTTTATTCATTATCTTTGCGATTTATGGGAAAATGGTGGAAAAAACATTTTTTCGGTAATAACTTTTTTTAGAATGAAGTAAGGCAAAATTTTCCTCTTATCACTAATAGAAACTTGTGTCTTCCGCATCTTTTGAGCTCAAAATCAGTTTTCTATCTCACCTTGAAGTTGAGCTACGATGAATTCATTAGATTTGCCCCCCACATGACCCCGAGGGTGAGGTTGCAAGCTTGTTTTTGGGGTCAATTTAAAGTTAGTTTTGGCCATGTTTCCAACTTTTTAGACCACCCCAAAGTTTGTATTGCACAATTTTGAAAATTCACCCCACCCTAGTGTTCAAACATGTGAGACGTTNTTTTATCTAATGCTTTGCTGTTATGGAGTCTTTATTTTTTCAACCCAGGTGTGTACGTCTTGCAAATTGACTTATAAAATTGATTTTCAGTAACATTTTTGATATATTAATATTTACCGAATATATTAGCCTTTTTCGTCAGCACCTGGTGAGGGGGAAGTGCAGAGCATCCTTGTTTTCAAAATCTTGTCTATTCTCCATCAAGCGCCCTTTGAAAACGAATTTGTGATCACCTGTTCCGTTTTCACTAACTTTCTCTAAACATGAACCATATTACTACATAAAAACACAATATCTGGTTTCTAGTTTTTGTAACCGTATTAAACTGATTCTGGTCCTTGATAACAAAAGAACGCACGCAAATTGCAATTCCTTTAATCCTTAGTTTTGGACCTTTCGGCGGGAGCAAGATACGTCTGTTGTCAGCGCATAAAATGCCACAATTCATTTTGTTTATGCAAGCAAAGACTTCCTTGTTGGTCAAAATTGTCGTATTACCGGTTCTAGGCTCTAGCAATGATTTTTTCAGCTGCTTACGGTGTTACGTCTTTACAGGGAGGTTTGCGCAAACCACTCTGCGGTTTCTACTAACCCTCCACCCCCCCAGTTTCATCTGGACCCAAACCTTGAAACGACTGATGCTTTGCACTATTTCTTCCAGGTCTTCTTCCTACCCCGGAGTGACACGATTTTAACTTGTTTCGCTGACGACACCATTTTCGGTTGGGAGAGCCAGACCTTTATGTGTCGCTTCAAGCTTGACAGCGGCAACCAGCCCACTTTCGGGTACAAGACTTTCGCCGTGACAAGGTAACAGAACACTGCACCACTGTAGCAAGCCTATGACCAGCTTGGGACATCAGGTGGGGCAAAAAGTTTTCTGAGAGAGGCCCACATTTTTTAAACTATGTCCAACACATTTTTCTAGGGGGGCGAAAAATTTTTAGGGGGGGCTTAGCCCCACTGGTTACGGGCCTGCACTGTAGGTGTGCGTCTTGAAAAACTGTGCGCTGAGTTCACCCTACATGGTACATTTCTGGCGCCTGGGCAAAAATATGTTTTTATTCTTTCACAAGGAGGAATTTGCGAATGGGAATTTGCATTATGCAGTGATCATATGTTCATCTTCCCTCATTTCATTTAAATTGTATGACTTATCGCGCAGTTCAACGTTGCTTGTTTCCGGTTGCAATTTTTATTTTTCGTTATTTGATTCGCTTCTTTGTAAAGCGGACCTGACGGGCGTTGCCGAACAGTCGTTGTGCTGGATTCGTTGCAGGAACGGAAAGACGCTGGTTTGCGGCGGAAAGTCAAACTTCCTGCATGTCTACTCCCTCCACACACACAAACTCCTTCACGTCATACAGTTGCCCAGCACGGTCCAATGCGTCAAGCAGCTTGACTTCCTGGTTGACAAATTCGATTCAGGCGAAAATATGGTCAGTGAAAGCACTTTACCGATTGTGAAAATTAGCGTTGTGAAACTTTGGTTCGGACATGTTGCAATTGCAAATTGAATCACTCTTAAACGCAAAGCGCGTTTTTGTTGTACTCGAAAGCTTGTAATGAGAATTTTTTTGTTTTTAGATTTTTTTGTGGGTTGCTGGTAGTTCTCAAGCAAATAAGCAATCAACTTCAGCAGCGCATACAACGGTGTTTCGTAATAACTTTGCGCAACCGTACATGCCGCCAATGAATTTTCGTCAGATGTTATTTGAAGAATAAGACGTAAGGACTGACGATGCGTAGCGTTACGTGAAATCGGTTTCCTAATAAAAATTTTCGATAAATTCCTTGCTTGTTTCAAGCGTGGAGTGAAGTTACTCGGTCCATTTTCACCGCAACTGCTCAGCCAGTAACTGCAGGCGGAGTCATTCTGGTATACGACAAACAAAAGTATCAGATATGTGTCATGACTTGTGTGACTACTGTTGAGTTTCCTCGCTGAGGTGAATCACATCTTTTTTCAAAACCCGAAGCATCCGACTGTGGTAAAACTTTAAGTCGAACGTCTGCTCTTCGGACTTTCAGTGCAAAACCGTACGGTCAGCTAATACTCAAAAAGATGTTGGTCCATGGCCATGTTTCAGGCTCATTTTTTTCGTATTTTGGAATTGCGATGAGGCGAAAAGTCGAATTTACCGCAAAAGTCATGCCGGCCATTTACCTGGTGTTGGAAGTACACCTTTGGTAGAATTCGAAAAGCAAAACAAAAACGTTCTGATTCCACAACAATAGTAGAAATACTGCGATGTTTTCAACTTGTGGCACTAGAAACGTTGCAAATCTTACTTGCTTAGTTTTGTCAGCTCTTTTATTTTCATTTTCAGACCCTTGGAGTTCTAAGTCAAGACGGGATTGTCCGATTTCTGCGCGTGGACACTTGCCACGTTTTGTTCGACATACGAGCGCCGCATGATGGCGACAAAGTGACTAGTTTCTGCTCTCATAAAATGGGCAGCGACTACATCGTGGGCCTGACTGAACAGGGTTGCTTTGTAATATACAGCATCAAAGCGCTGTCGAAAGAGTTGAACAAGGTACGTTGCTCGACGAGGTTTCTTTGTCAAAAAATATGTCTTGTGCGAGTTAGAAGAGCTAGGTATAGCAGCAACTACTGCTAACCCATGTCGAAGAAAGCTGTATTTTTTTCCTGTTTCCTACGTCTGTGGTTACTTCTATCACTGTATAGCAGAATGAACTCTGGGTTGGGGTCCTGTAACAAGGGTAGGCAGTTCCAAATAAATCCAGAGAGGCACTGATATAAACCATTGCAATCCGTTCTTCTGCATTGTTCAACTCAATTACTATAATTTGTCTTAAGCGATAAGAAAAATGATTTTGAATACTTTGGTAATACGTTGCCGTAGATTGCAAATCGTTATTAATGATTTCCACCATTAAAAAGCACCATAAATCTCCCGTGAATTACTTGCTGATTAATACTGGCGTTTTGAGTCAATGGGTTACAACAGGGGAAATCTGATAATCTTAGAGGATGAACACAGTTTAAAGGTCATTCATTACGCAGCGAAGTTATAGTTGGCCTTCAATCTGCGAATTTTGTTTGAGAAATTACTGCATCTCCATCTGCCACCACCGCTGGATCAGCTCGTAAGAATGTTAAAAGTCGGGGAAACAGGTGTGTTGTGACTAGTTTTCTACTTGCTGTGCAGCCACCAGCGCCCCTTGTAAAAGTCGTAAAAGATATTTGGAAACGAAAGACGTTTGAAAGCAAAGAGAGCGCTCCGTCAAGTTCAAGGGCTCCGAAAAGACCTCTAGATGGCAGCAACTCCACTGGAAGAATATGGTGCCGGAAGCTGAAAGAGGAACCCGTACAGGTAAACAGCTACAATTAATCGGTGGGTGAAGCGAATGGTGGCCCCGGTTGCTGGGTAACATTGCATTTGAGGTATGGTTCATGGTTGAGGTTTAACGATGGTGGGTCTGGTTCGGAATCTGAATTCGGAAAACTGAAAGTGCGAGTTCGATCAAACAAGTCCAACATAAACGTAACTCGCCCACAATTCAACGCCGCGAATAGCAAGTGAAGTATTAATAACCGCGCGGAAAGGTCCACAGCTTAAAAACTGAATTCAACATAACTTGACCAGATTTTTTTAAAGCGTTTTAGGAACCCGATTCGGGTCCCTAGAATTTCAAATCGGGTCCCTAGAATCTCAAATCGGGTCCCTAGAATCAGAGAAAATTATCATCGGGTCCCTAAAATCAGAGAAAATCGGGTCCCTACAAATCCAAACCGGGTTCCTAACATTTTCCTTAAAAAAACCCTGACTTAACATTTAAATGTATGATGCTATTTACAGAAAGAGTTATATATGAATTATAACTTTCAAACACAGGTCGTAGCCGTTACTTGCGCAACTCGAATTTACTAACGTTGTAATTTAATAAATTACATGAGACTCGACACCACATATGAGTTGTTTTCAAGACTCAGAGCTGCCCCGTTCTTGTCCTGTTGACGTAACGTAATGAGCTTTCATTACTATGTGGAGCATACACTGCGACACATCGGTGAAGGTGGTTAATCTGTTTAAATGGTACCGTGTACTGTAGACTCATATGCACAGTGTTGCGGAGTCAGATAAATTTTTTAAAATTTCGCGGCCGTTATATTCTGTACTTGTGAATTCCGCCGATAGTCGAACAAATTGCGTTGATCTTGCTTTAGGCGGCATGAAAGAATTTTACTCGATCCACTTCGTGTTGTATTTCAGATGAAACATCGAGAACTTTTTTTTAATTAGCGAAGCCTTTTTGACGCAAATCTGGGAAATTCTGTGGACCTTTAGTTACTAAAACTTTTACAGTGTCCCAGTCAATTAGTCGGTGTACTGTAGTAAAGGTTGTAGCACAGCTCAACTTACAAAGGGAGATGCAGGTCGTTACCGTCGTGCAAATCACACTTTTAAAGTTGTTGTGGCCTGAATTTATAGCAAGGCAATATTTCAATGCACATGGAATGTTACAAGATCCACACCCAAACATGATTCTGGAGTTTTGAATAATTTTAATATGCAATAGCTGTTCCCAGCTTCACCTGCCTGTACAGTTGCTTCATAAATCAGTAACAAAGGGAAAGATGTCTCTGGTTGTTGTGTCTTCCCTTTTAGATCAACTCTTACAAATCTTGCGGGTGTATTTTCTGAGGCATTTTTCTCTTCAACACCCAATAAAGATTCCAGCTGAATGTAATTTATACGCATGCATCAAAGCACTTCTTGGCTCTCTTTTAATCCCACAGACAAGAGCTTGAAAACTGCGCCATGACATAGTAGTTGTTTGCGCTTCTCAGAGACTTCATTGTTTGTGCTCAGACTGAAGGCATGCTCCCGAACGGTTTGTCGATGCCTCGCTTACGTCGTGTGGTGCGCTGGTTCGGGGAATACCCCGAAACGTACCGTCTTTTCATCTGGAGGAGCATCTTGCAAGTGCCTGAAAACCATGCTGCCTTCAAGTCGCTTCACGACAAAGGAACGCATATCGCTTATGCCGCTTTACAAGAAAGATATCCGGTTAAGAGCGCCAAACTACTCAGGGTCATGGAAAGGCAAGTCTCCGTCTTCTGCTAATGAGTGGATACTGATGTTGGTCGTGGTTTTTCGTGACGATTGTCAAAAAAACAACTCAAAATCTGGTTGATAGTATGCAAATAAAGCAATTAAATAATAGACACCTGTGTCTATTTCCGGATGTTTATCAGTTACCCCGAGTTTGACTTTTGCCACTGAGGTCATTTTTTGCTACTCACCAGAGTTTTGTCAGCGCTGGCGCATTGGTCTGCAATCTTCGCGGAGTTGGACTACCTCCCGCTTGTGGCTTTCCCTTTCATCAAGTTGTTTCAAAATAACACGTTGATTTGCTTTGAAGTGATCGCCACTGTTCTTGGTAAGACTTCGCTGTTGTTTAGTACATTTCTATTTGCTTGAAAGATATTGTCATCAACAAGTTCTACTTCTCAGTTTGTTCGACATCAGCGTAACGCGCTCACTTCGTGTGAAAAGAAATTGCGGAATTTTTTTGTTGTTGATCTTGTTCTTTTCTCTTCGCTTGTCTTCGTATTTAGGTACGCGTTGCGACAAAGGTGTGCATTTTAGAACGAGAGTTTGTGTGCTGGGCGTTAGAGACACGGTAACCAAATACAGATGTGGAAGAAGCTTTGTGCTGAGGCAAATACCTGAAACGGAAGTTAATGCACAATATATCCTTCGCAAACCATCGAAGTTGTGAATATATTGCATATTTCCAGTGAACTGGTGCCAGCATTGGTTCGAATTCTTCCCGAATCCTCCCATTAATGTGCTCAGCCTGACCGAGAACATTTTGGGTTACCACGACAAAGAACTCCTGCAACACTTCGTCAAATATGAAGTGACAACACAGGTATCCAGTTGGTCATCTCCCTTGTGTTGTTTTTATTTGATTATCGATTTTCTTGTGTGTAGCGTTTCAAAGCCAGTTACGATTCCCTTTGCAGGTAATAGCGGAGCCATCCCAAAAGTATGGGGGTGCAATATTTTGACTTTAAGCGAACAACAGTCTTTTTGTTTGGGACCCGCCTCTCAAAGCACAAAACGACAAGATGTGCTATAAATTTTGAGGGGAATAACCCCCTTTCCTCCCTGGCTACGCCTATGCTTGCAAGTATTATGCGATTGTCGAAGATGGCTTGAGTCGACGACTGACAGGTTCTAATTTCTATGGGGCAGATTTCAGTGGTGGAAATCATGCTAGATCTGGCGAAGCCGTAATCGTTTGCACAAAGGTGCCGTGAGGAACGCACGCATTTATTGTGAGATGCTAAACAGATCTACGCGTGGCCGCTGCTCCAAACCCTGATGTCGGAAGTGCTGACAAGAAGCGAATGGCTCCGTCTCTTCGACAACGTCTTCAGCAACCACCCAAGCTTTCTTCTCTACTGCGTCGTCGCTTATTCCGTGTGCTGCCGCTCAGCCTTGCTCAAAACAAATCAGGTTGACGACTTCAAGGTACGACTGACTTTCTGCGTTGTTTGCATGTAAGCACAGTGCGAGGCACTGCACGAAACCGGCGTGTTGTTGTAATCTATAACCACGCAGTTAGTGACAAGAAACTTGAAATATTTTATCCGGTTTGGTTCATTATTTTTTGCCATGGCGTTGTTTTGTTCTCTCGTCCTGTGTAGTAAACTTAAAGTCGTTCAAAATATTAATTTCCTGATTTTGTGACCTAATGCTGAGAAAGCATTGTTCTACTTCCTCACAAACAAGTGGATTTTGTCAGCGCTTGTTTTCATTTGAAAATAGTTCCAAGCAAGGCTTGATTCCTGAATTATTTAGTCTCGATGAACGCTTTAGTATATGTCCATCTGTATTTGGTTCATATTTCATATTTATTTATTTAACGACGACGAGCGGCAGGCCGGTGCCTGAATGTACTCTTCGTCGCGTCATGTCGAGCAAACCAATTCAAGACGAACAGTTAACGAGAGATTGCAAACAAACGACAAACATTTAACAAAAGATTGCAGGCACGAGTAGACACGGATTGGTAAACTGCAAGCATATAACAAATTATACAACGAAGAAAAAAAATGTGAAATGGAGAATTAATTACCGAATAATAAACGAGTTACTATAATAGACAAATCCAAGGTGTTATTGCGAGGTAAAGCGGTTAGTTAATTCAAGATATTTAGGGACAGCGTTATACATATTGGTTGTGGGTTTAAGTTTCAGCGAAGGATGTGCAAATAATAGAAGTTGCAACAGGCTTGAATGATCATGTAATAC
>JGI24158J21664_10004647_pt1 | contig 17718 bp, 11 predicted proteins | sample Ectturendosymbi3_FD_21664 | JGI IMG/M metagenome (IMG submission 21664)
GATAATTAATATTCAGCTAGAAAAAAAAACACAAATTAGTGCACGGACGCCAGGGCATTGAAGGAACCGGAAGGTTATCAAGTCGATGCCCCTCAGCAGTTAAATTTGCTTTGTTACTGTCCAGTTTCAACTCGTGGTGGTGCATATATGTGGGAAGGAGCTGCTAGATGATCAACACAGTTGCNCAGGGGGTGCTGGGTCGCAACCGGTCTCTCTCGGTGGATGGGTTGCTCAGATCCGCNAGGATCTGGGCGTGGNAGAGAAAGTATAAACCCAGCTAAAATGAAACTCTGCCCGGGTTGTCATAACCCTTTCGCATCTAGCAAGCTCNACAAATTGTTTGCAGTGTTTTTTGCATTTGGATGATGAACAAGATACTTTTCGACTTATGAAAAGCGCAAGCCGGTTGCAGTGTAGGTTGGACACAACTGGTAGATAAAATGAGAAAAGAGGGCCTCAAAAACATTATTATTTCCCGGAACAGGACTTTTCGCTCTGGCTGATTCGGTCTGAGCAGTGGCGATTCTAAGGGGCCTGCGTGGGCCATGCCCCCCAGATTTTTGGCTGGCTCCAGTTTGGACCCCAGTTTTGTGGTCAATTTCACGTTCATGTTTGTTTCGTTGACATATACATCAGACAACTTTCAGTCAGCAATATTTTAAACGATAATTTAGAAGCCATCTAGCCTGCATTCAATAGTACCCAAATGCATGATAAGCTGTATTACTGTTTTTGACGGCAGGGTAATGGGAGTTGTTTGTATATGACTTCGAAGCATCTTAAATAAGTAAGTGGTTCGTGACTTCAGTTTTAAGTCTACCCACACATCTGCAGCCTCATAAAACATTGCAATGATTTTCTGTAATGATTCCGAAACAATTCGTTCCAGTATTTCAGCTATTTTACCCGGAGATCAAACATTTCTATCAGAAAAACACTTGAGAGAATTCGCTATTTCATATTCAATTAGTAAAAATGATTTTAAACATGATATACAAATCTGCTGCGTTTGATTCATCATACAAGTTGTTACTAATAACTGTAACTCTTCTCGTCACCAGCGCTTCATATGAAAGTTTTTCTAAAATGAAATTGATGTAAACATTTCTCCGAAATTCCAGAGTTTCCACGACCAGTGAAAGATTGGGTAACATTGATCCAGGTTTGCCATATTGGCGAATTTATCGCCAGATTCCGGAAATCTGGCGAATTTTCAAAGCGTTTGGCTACAGATATTTTGGTTTGGCGATTTGGCGAATTTCTGGCGATTTTTTGAAGTATTTGCCTCCAAATTTTTTGGTTGGGCGAAATGTACGACTTGTATATTTGCACGTATTTGTTTACATATTCATATGTAGATTTCTATTTTTAAGCTTTCTGATGGTTTGAAACTTCATGACATCAATTGAAAGTGTGAAAATTTTGAAAGTAGAAGCATGGTATTGAACACTTTTTATCAAATATGTTTGCAAAATGTTGCAACTGATCATTTAGAAATATTTGTAAAATGTTGAAAACCTATACGCTTTCTGATAAAATATAAGGCGGAAGGCAAAAGAGCTTTAAACGACTGATTTCCAGTGAAAAAAATAATGTTTAGGTAAAATGCAACCATTTCCAGAAGTTTGGCGACTTTTTGCTGAGTTTGGCTGTCTTTTAAGGTGAGTTTGTTTTTTATTTTTATCTGGCAACCCTGCATTGATCTACTTTCAATTGAAAGGCACGAGCTGGAAATAGATATAGATAATTTCGTTAATGAATTCGACAGTCGACATGACAATCGAAGGATTAAGTTGCATTGAGGTGATGATGATATAAAATTCTAACATAGACTGTCCAGAGATCTGTGTGAGAATTTCTCATTGTCTATTTGTCTGTATCTTTTTAGGTTTAGAGTTAGTGCGTGTTTCGCTTATCACAAGACAGTCATAAATCAGTGCAGGGTTGAAAAGTCAGCTTTTGAGGATCAGTCAGAGGAAAATTCAATGTGAACATTATTCTGTAATACAAGTGTATGTAACGCCAGCTGTTACGTCTTGCTATCAGGCACACACCCTACACGCCGATACACACCTATCTGCGGCGCTGCTTTACTACTTTAGGTGCAACTGCGATACCGAAACCTCGCTGCTGTTTGCATACTGCATTGAATGGTCCTCCCTCATCCTATCCACGCTGCAGGTGGGTATTACACTCGTGATAGTATTTGCATAACATTGTTTTGGTTACACCACAAAGTGTTCGTAAGCTACCACAAAAATGGATTAGTTAGTAGTCACCAATCTGTTGGCAGATGGTCTATTTAAAAAAAAAATTACTTTGTAGCAAGAACATTTTGACGAAACTAATTGGTTATCAACAGCTTACCTGCCTTTGTGTCAAGATGGAATTCATGGTTGGAAACATTTCGCTTTCATGTGAATTGTATTCACTTTCGTGCAGCTGTTTTCGTTCATGTGGGGTCGGCAGAATTGTGTACGGAAAATTGTGTTTCGTTTTACATGTGCAGTGCTGTGGAAGTTACATGGTTAGCACAGAATATTCGACATAGCAGTACACGTGTGTGATTGCATCTGCAGTGGCGTTTAGGTGTCTCAAGCGAATAATAGCGCTAGTTCATATTTAACGATATTCACAAGCCTATGTTGGGTTTGATAGGGTTAATCATAGCAACTTCTTCAAAACAATGAAAAATCAGCATGCAAGATACACATTGTTGGCCCCCTACTATTTGCTTGGCCCCGCAGTGGCCTCCCACTTTTTATATTCGTCACTGGGTCTGACCCATTTCGGTCTTAGCCGTTTCGGTCTGAGCCGTTTCGGTCTGAGCCGTTTCGGTCACGGGACTTTTCAGTCTTGGTTGTTTCGATCTCGAGACATTTCGGTCAGACTATGAAATCTTGCAGTAATCTTACGTGTTCACTTTTTAATGCAAACGTACTTAAATCATCGGAAAGGTTTTATTTAAAAAAACTACAAACATGATCCAAGAACCAACAGTTAATCAGCATCAACATATGATTTTCATTTTCATCAGCAAGCAAATTAAATCATTATGATCATTATTTTGCAATTAAATACAATACTTCAAACTCATAATTACAATTCAGATTTAATCGCAATCATGACCCCTCAAAAGGGAGTTGGTATAACACCAGCTAACGTGACATTTCGCCTGCCTGCATACAATCATTTCGATAAACAAAGGCAATCGGTTGTTCATGTACAGAAATGTCGTGACCGAAACGTCCCCAGACCGAAATGTCGCGTACCCTTATTTCCTCAGCCTAAGGTGAGTGTACCAAGCGAGACATCGCCAAAGATAACTCCTACGAAGAAGTTTTGCTTAAGAGAAACTGAGATCTTTTAACTTGACAAGTTTTCTGAATAATTTTATTCAGGTGTTGTGTTACCTACCTCTTTTATTATTCAATATACATTTCAAAGTAGGCAACTTACTGAGAGCAAATGTCTTTATTCTAAATTTGAATAAGATTGATCCATGTGAAGCTAATTCGCTTCAAAGCATAACTCATCATCATCGTAACTTCTTTTTGTTGATTTTAGAAACAACAGACTACACTCTTGAAACTTTTTTGCCCTGCAAAAATACAGGATGCGCATCCATTGCATTTGAGCCAAAACAAATCCCTGGGGCGGTTGTAGCTCAGTGGTAGTCTCCGCCTCTTCATTAATTAGGTTAGGTGTTCCACCAACGGCCACCGAGTGAATCGCCGTAGCGTTCCTTGGGCAAGAGGCCAAGAGCGTTTACCCAAACCGCCCCGGCAAGAAGTAAATTTCAGGCTTCGTCCTGCTGCCAATTGCCGTCACCAAAATCACATTAAAAATGCGTGTTTGTTGTTTTCATCGAGCTTGGTGCAGAAAAATTGGCTTGCAGGACCTTTGGCTTGTTGTACGACACTGCTCTAAATGGCGACTTACGCTGAAACGTCGTGTTGTCAAATCATGCAGTGACATTATAATTAAGTCATAACATCATATTTATAACTCATCAAAAAAAGTCGACGACGAAACCCAAAAATAATGGCACCGCCGGCATCAGTGTCTATGGCAGTTTGATGGACAACTGTTAATGCTAAACGTATGTACTTGGCAGTGGAAGTAATAACCTAACCGTGGAGTCTAATGAAATGATTTACTATTAGCCACGAGCCACATGCTTTTCATTCAACAAATTTTATAATCAGCCCATGAAGTAACTGAGAGTCACTGCAAGTGTCTTAAGCGGGAAGCCGTGCGTATCAATACCTTACTCAGAGTAATTAGTTTTAAATTTTTACTCCACAAACTCTATTTACACGAAAGGATAATATTCGGATTGAAACAAAAAACTACGTGGGTGATGAAGCAACATAAGCTTTAACTCTGCGCACAGTGAGCTGATGATAAAGAATAATGATATTCATGATGCATTCAATAGATTGATTTAACTGCGAGGCTGCGGCATCGCAGTAGCAGGCTAGCTACTTTGCCAAAACTACAAACTCACGAATTAAGTGAAACAGAACCTTTCAAAATTTAAATGCTATCAACCGAGGGTTTTGGAAGCAATTTGCTGACAGGAAAAAGAGTGATGCTCCAAAAAAAGCGAATCAGAAATGTCAATGAATATAACAGAGAAGCAACCGCACTTACCAAGTCCAAGTTTTTTGGTTTGAATTGACACCAAACGGGCATCTAGACTGAGATGCGACATCCGTCTGGGGCAGAGTCGTCCTTGTCATAGCAGGGCTTCAGCGCTGTAGGCATAATCTAACACTGCATGAAACTTATTCAGTACAGAAAACTTAGTCACAAACCTATTACGACGTAACAATGCAAGATCATCTGAAATACGGCACTATCTTGAAAGCGCACAGTGCTCGACGATGTGCATTGAGAAATGCTGCTATACAAGGACCTAGTGTGAGCAAGCGCGGATGTGCTGGATTTTATTTTATTGCCGGCATCGCACTTCTCAACAAGCGTGGTTCAAACGTTTCGTTTTGTACTTCTGTTATCATCAGCGGATTTGTTCTTGGTGTGTTTTGTTTTTTCAACTTTTAAATGACGACTTTGATTGACCATCAGAGCTTAAAAGGCATACACAGTAGACAAAATCTTCAAATTTTGTATTTTCTGAGATGTAAAGGCTGACTCGTTGTTGAAAAAAAATCGTTTCCAAAAATGTTATTTAACTGACTCCTTTGAGAGCTATCTTTGGCCCCAACAGGAACCCTGGTCGTGTGAACGAGCTTTGACTTGCCTGCCCTCTGTGCATGTAATTCTGGCACTACATTGAGTATGAGTATATGTGAACTTCATAGTTTATTCGATTTCATTGTCCTCGCTTTTTGCACTCTTTTCGAGTGTCGCAAGTGGTCAGCGGGTCACGTCGGCTACTTTCGCCATTGTGGTGGCGGCAGGGGCGTAACAAGGCTAGATGGCGCCCGGAGAAAGAAGCAATTTTGGCGCCCTCATGTTCGAACCTGAGGTCTTTCGGAAGTAAATGTACTGTATTGAAGAAAGTATTTGTGACATTGTTGGGACTTTTCGGCGCCCCCTGCAGTCATTCGACGCACCCATAATGATTCGTCGCCCGGGAGTTGCGCCCTCTTGCCCCCTCGTTACGCCCCTGGGTGGCGAGTCAATGGCAGAACCACGCGTTAACGTTTTCCCTGATACGCCGAAAGCGCCATTTTTCAAATTTTCGGTGTCACCCGCCCGGAGTCGAACCCAGTCTACAGCAGCTTTGGTGGCGCGTACTCAACCCACTGTACCACTTCGCCGGTTTTAACCTAGTAGGGCTAGGTCATTGTTAAATTAAATTTATTTTGCGTTTTCATTAAAAAAATTTTTTTGAACCGAGATTACTGCAGTGTTGCAGTTATCGTTTCCGCTGTAGCGTTTCAAATAATTGCTTGTTGCGACGTCACATACCGACTAGAAAACCATTGGTTGCACATTAAGGTGCGAATGAACAAACATCGAGTATTTCAACTACAAGAAGGTAGAATGACCAGTGTTGTGTTAGTAAAAAAGTACTGGAGCGCTGGCTGAAATTAAAATTTTTCACAAATATTTATATTCACTCAAAAACAATTAAAAAATAACCGTACAAATAGTAGTGGTCTTAGTGAGTGTGCAGGGAGTGCAAGGGTGTGGAAAATGGGGGCCCCCATTTTCATTTCACGCGCTTTGAAGGGGCCCCTATTTCTAGTTTACGTACTTTCANAAATGTACGAGATTTTCTTTATGATTATATTTTTATTATAATGATTACACANTAAAACTAAATTTGGTTTGCTATATGTTGTTATTAATAATACGTTTCAACACATTTCGGGTTTTCAACCTGATTTGTAGACGTATTGTTTGGTGCCCTGTGTTGTTGTGCAAGATGAACGAATGAAGGTGGATATGATGAAGCAGGGTTGGTAGATACCAGACCCGTAACCAAACTGGGAGACCAGGCGGGACGAAGAGTTTTCTGAGAGGGGTCCAATTTTTTAAAACTATGTCCAAGAAATTTTTTCAGGGGGGGCGCTGGTTAGTGTTTCCAATTCGGGACAAAATTTTAAAACCCGGGTTTTGGGTAGCTGAGAAAAGAAACCCGGGAAAACGCGGGTTTTTTCGGGTTTTGAAATGAATGCGATTTTGAGAGATAAAGCTCAATATCATTGTGAAATTACTACTGTTGGTTCGTGGGCAATTTATTAGCGAATTATTAATTAAGTTAAGCACAGTTTTTTAATGATGTTTATAATACTGACGCATGAAAATCAAAGCACGTTTTCATCATTCAGTCTGTTTCTGAGTTTTGGGACAAATAGAACCGTGGCTGAAAAAGCCCTCTCTGGTTCCATGAAAGAGTTATTGTCGGTACGACGTTCCGCTGATTAGAGTTTCAAGTACGCTAATATGTATTTGTTTTTCTGTTTTTGTTCAATTCACATTTTTTACTATGCCGCTAACAAAACATTCTACAGAAGAACGAATGTACGGCCTCAGAAAAGTCAAATACGGTGCAACGCAAGGTGTTGAGATGAATCACAATGAAGATTCACTTTTTATGGCGTTGAGGATGAATTATTGTTACGTATAATTTGGCACACAGAACGTCTGAAGCCGTTTCACATTACAGGAGGACAGAAGCACTTTCGTTCAGACTGGGTGTCCTTCTTTTTGCTTTTTATGGGTAAAATACGGGTAAAGACAAGATTAACTAGCCTGCATTGTAGCCAAGGCTACAGACATTCAGTGGAGCAAAATGTTGACAGTTTGTGATAGAGATTGCACGGGCCAGAACTTTTGCAGCCCGGCCCGCCCGGAGCTAACAAGAAACCGCCCGGCCCGTCCATGCTAAATCAAAATCACAACTTATTATCTGGCCCGGACCGGCCTGTAATATACCGTAACTTCAAAAGCAAAGTAACAACACTTAAGTTTTCAGTTTATTGTCTTTTGGACAATAAAACCATGTATTCTTAATGGCTATAGGTCCGCCAGAGCACTTTTGAAAACTTATTCGTCCGCCACCTGTAACGTGACACTAACACACGACAAGTGTGTGCTAGGCTGCACTACACTTGCTAGTAACATGCTGAAACTAAGCCTTTAAACCCTAACCTAAACCTAACACCTAATCCTAAACTAGGGGTTCCCGAACTGAAGTACATGTACCCCTATGCTAGTAGGGGTGCATTTGGGTATCTGAAGGGTACATTTGAGGTTAGCAATAGAAGGGAAAAATATGTTTACATATTATTCATTTCAAAATATTTATACATACATCAGTGAATATTATTTTCAAAATCATTATATGCTTATTGATAAATACATTCTTGTTATTTTCCACAGCCTTTTTGTCATAAGAAATTTTAGGGGTATATGCTCATCTATCGAAATGCTGAAGGGGTATATGACCAGAGAAAGTTTGATAACACCTGTCCTAAACCTAAACCCAGTCCTGTCGCCACGGGGGAGCTTTGGTGGGCTTAGCCCCCAAACAAAGCTCTAAGCCCCTCCAAATTGAAACACGAAACACTATAAACCAGTGGAGTTTTTGTCAATTTTTAGAATGTCAAGTCACTCCGCACAAACGCAAAACCCCCCTGTTGAAAGCTTTCTGGCGACGGTTCTGCCTAAAACTCGGCGACAGCGACAGACTATAAATGAAATTGTTTGTTGCTTTGATTGATTCATAATATGGTTCACTGGTTTGCGTGGAAACAAGTGAAACAGAAGATTAGCAGAACGGTAAAATGGAGAGAACATCAGCAAAACATTTACTTGTTAGATTTTGAAACTTTGCAAAAACAAAAATTTTCGCCTAATTGGCGAGCAGACCGCAACCAATGACAACTCGCCTTTTCTTATCTCCTAAAGTTTCTTATCTCCTAAAGTTTAGGTTTAGGACCTAAACCCTTTCTTATTGGCAACTGCTTTAACCAATGAGATTTCTTCTTTTCTGTATATAAACCAGTTCGGTAGTATCTCCACTTCATTCTGACGATATCCCTTGAAGAGTGTGAGACGAAACGCTTTGGATGAATCTCTTACTTCACGTCATCTCGATTCTCTCTATACTAGAGCCTGGGGACACAAAAGGTTTACAAGGGGGTGCGAGTATGGCAGCGACATATTGTTGAAAAATATTAAATGCATTGTTTTTGTCTTTCGTAAATTTATTATCATTTTACTATAAACGCCATAATCAAAACAAAGTGGACAGTACAATGAACAATGACCAAGACTTCTTAAACTTAAAAAACGCTTCATTTAACGTTGGTTCATGTCTTCTTGATTTCATTTTTAGTGTCAATTCGAATTGTGTCACAGGCCTATACCATGCGTGACGATTTGACGATAGATTCTTCGCTTTCAATTGTTCTAAAAAAGATCAGAATAATACAGTAACTTTGTCATAAAGAGCATCGTTCGAAGCTGTTAAAATGCATTCGGCGCCAAGCATGATATACGCTTCAAAACGTACTATGGTTTATAGAGCAGAGCGCCAACGTATGTTCTGAAACGTACTTCACTTTTTTCACGGCAAAAGCGCCATGCAAAACTCTGTGCGCTTTGCCGCTTGCACGTACGTTTTACATCGTTCAAGTGCCTACTGCCTTGCGTAACGTGGTACGAGACCTGACGAGATTCGGACAGCTATTCTTTCTTTGCACTTGAGGCGAAGTTTTTGTGGCGTAACCCGTTTGCATGTGGCAAGGGTCTGAGTAGGTTGTTGTGCTGCGCCTGTATTTCTCATATTCCTATACTAGCATTTGATACTGGTCGTACAATCAAGCATTTGCCCCGTGCATCAACAGACCTCTGCACGCCCCTGGACATCAATTACTGTAAGACTCAATGTGTTCCACCTTGCCTGGTGTAAGCCAATAGGACTATTCCTAAATTTTCCAAGATGAAGACTGTTTTGCAAACGTATGAATTGGAATGTCTTTTGTAGGAAGAGACATGCACTAAAATGAGAAACAGTCAACAGCCCCAAAACGACAGGTGAAAGACTTCCTCATGGCCGAATGAAACATACCTCGCAGAGAACCGCTGTGACACAACAAAGGTCAACATCCAATGGTCGGCACGAAAATCACGTGAAGTCGCACACCACAGAGATCCAAACACACGTGTTCGATCCATGTTACTTTAAAAAACTTACTAACGGGACGCGTTCCGGTTGGTAAACAACTAGTGGAAAGTCTTCTGGTGCCACTACAACCTTGGGTATATGTGACAACATGTAACATTTCAAATACATGCACACACTAGCGTACGGAGGGGGAGCCACTGTGCCGTGTGTCCCCCTCAGACCCTAAAAATAAAAAAATGTATAAACAGTATTCGGCAGTGGCGGAACTAAGGGGGGGAAGGACCTCAAAATAAACTGACTTTGTTTTCTGGTCACTGATATACGCACTATGCAAATTTTTCTACGACTACTGTACGCTTCCTCTGCTTGATTTTCATTTTACGATTTCATTCTTTCACTGACAAAATTTCTTCACACGTGGCTATTAAGTAACATAACACAGGTAACAATGAACACCAGAAAAAGCTTCGGCTGGCATGAGATTTGACCCCACAAACTTCAATAAGCGTCTTCGATAAGCGATACATATCTAAAACTTATAACATCCAAGCACGCATATAGGTTTATTTCATGAGCCTCAGACAACAAAAGTTCAGTTTTCTGTCTCACCGGCTAAAAAGTCTCGTAAAAGCATTACATTAAAACTTGCTTCCATAATGCACAAAAATGCGTATTTTTAGGTGTAATTTTGCAAAATTTTCACTGGGGCATGCCCCCGGACCCCCTAGAATGGTCGTGCCTTCGGCACTTCCCCTAAAGTTGATATGTGACGTCACACGATTGTGACGAAACTTGGCCCCCCTCGGAAATTTTCTGTGTACGCCACTGAGATGCACACAGGTAAGATGGAGCCCGAGGCAAGAAACCCCATGTTCGAAACTAAGGTCTTTTTGGAGTAAATGCACTGTATTGAAAAAAGTACTTGCGACATTGTTGGGACTTTTCGGTACCCCCAGTGATTCGGCGCCCGGGACGCTGTGCCCCCTTGACCCCTCGTTACGCCCTTGCATGCGCAATTATTAAGATTAATTGATACTCGGTATTCCGTTAGGATCATAATGTTTTTCACACTCCTCATTTAAAACACCACTTTACAGTGTTGTTCAAAAATAATATAAAACAAGAACAGTTTAGTCAATTAATTTTGAACAAATTGAAAAAAAAAACAGTTCCGTCAATTACGTTTTTAACATAGGCTTAGAGGAAAAAAATTTGTCTGAATGTTAATTGCATTTGAGTGTAGATACAGTGGCAACAAGTGGTCTTCACTACATATCAGGCAAAAGTATGAGTGATCTTAGTGTCAATGAACGGTGTTCAGTGTTTACTCACTAAATATGCAATCCTGATATAGTTGTTGAAAAAATGATAATAATCATATTGAAGCATCTTTCACAAGAAAAGAACCTAACCAGCAACTTTCTTGCTACATCCAGTCTAATGCTGTAAGTTTTGCTCAATTGGTAATGAAATCCCGATCTGTAGAATATATATGAAAAGACTCTCGGTAGTTGTATCACAGTGAATTTTCGTCGACCAGGTTTGTCCGTTTTGGCTGCCCAGCTCAACGAATTTCTGAGCTAGACAGCAGATTAAAAAATAGTCATGCTTCTCTATAGACATGTTCTAAAATTGCAGTGTAAAACCAAAGTCTACCCTGCATTCATAGCACGCAGAACTAAGCTGCCAGTATTTTCTACGTTATTTCAGGACATTGCAAAAAGATACTGTTTTCAACCAAATGTCATAAAAATCTTCAAGAGACATTAATTTTACCGTAAGACATGAATGTCTATTTCCTGGGAGGATCCTCATTTATACTTTTTATGTACATAACGATTTCTATTCAGCAAGCGAAGTAACTCACAAAAAGGATACAGAATTTTATAAACGGATATGTTGAGAACGATTTTTAGTTTATAAACAAGCCCGTAGCCAGGTTTTATTGTTTGGAGATCAAAACACATTTAGGGAGGCAAGATTCTTATTTGTGTTATATGTTTAAAAAACTTTTTCTGGGCAAAACATACTTTGGAGAGGCACAAAAAATTTGGGGGGACTGCCCTCGACTGCCCATCCGTGGCTACAGGCATGTTTATCAATTACTGGCATTACGTGAAATGTGATACCAAATTTTTTCGTGCAAATTGAGATTAGATTTTTTAACACCGCCAGTTTGCTTCATAGAGCACCATGTATCTTCTGGAGCTAGTGGCACTGACAAAATATGAAAATCACATTCAGACTACCGGTAGGTGTGTTCGCATGGCAATCTTTTCAGAAATTGGGAAAAGAGCATTTCCTTGACCTGTTGAAAACGGCGGTTCTGAATTGCCTGTACTTCGTGTAATGCTAGTGTCGTATGAAAAGATTTCAAAAACCCCAGCCAAAACCTCAACGCGGTTCAAACTCGGTTGCATTTCCCAATAACTTAGAATTCTTGATCAGAACTTTTCTTTCCTCACCAAACGACTTGACTAGATCCAAGTGACAAAAATTTTTAAAGTGATATGATTTATTGCTGTTATTGCGATCGCGGAATTCTAGCTGATCATGAACGCAGTGCTGCGACTTTCTGACTAAACTGATTTGTACGAAGAAATGAAAAGTTAAAGTTGCTTCGTGAATCATCGTGGCTATTGGTGGCGCCACTGGCAAAGGCATCGGTGTCCGAGGGACTTAGGCAATAAGCGCAGTACTTTTTAAGCAAACTGCATGAAATACAAAAAGGAATGCTGAAGGTAAAACAAGGCAAATTCTAATTGAAATCAAGGTCATTGCAATATTTCATCCTTAATGGTGTGAGGCGTTCCCGCAGCTATAACAAACGAAGGAAATTTGTTGAAAATCCGGCAAAATTAAGCAAAAGATTGAGCAAGGTTTTGTTGAGGTCTTTGTGAAATGATAAAAACTACTTACAAATCTGATACCTGAGCAACATAGCTCGAAAGCTTGGTGTAACGAGATAACTTGAGTCGGACTTCTTCAAGAATGAAATGTGTAAAAAGATTGGGCTAGTATTTTAATTGCAAAATATTTATAGTAAATAATTAATATGACAACAGACAGCTTTACCACCACTTACTTTACAGTTAAAGGAAGCACGAATCTAATCAGTTTAAATTCACAGTACATTCTTAATACGTTTCTACATATTCAAATAACATTAGACTCAGCTTACTCAACGACCCATTTGATAATGGCTCGATGCTCCAGCCAGGCCAATGAATAGAAATCCATTCGGAGTGGAAGTTTTTAGGCCAGGGGTGGGGGACCCATTCATTATCACGGGCCGCGTGATTTGTGCATTATTGCTGGCGGGCAGCAAAATCAATTGATTTTATCCTAAAATTCTACTTATATCTAACTATGAGGAAGAGTAACTTCTCTTGACTTAATATCTAAGTGCCTGCCTATGATGGATCTTCGTTTTGACATGATGTTGTATTCTAACTTGGGTAACGAAAATTCTGTTGAGGGCCATATCAAATACTCACGCGGGCCACATTTGGCCCGCGGATCGCAGGTTCCCCACCCCTGTTTTATAGGCTATTGAGTTTCAAATACACGACTTGCACAGACCTCTACGACAGATTTGTTGATGCAAACATTTTCTACAGTCAATTAACGTAACAATTGCCACTATGGAAAGAAAAAGAACAGCAAGTCCGTGGTTACCATACTGGATAAAAAAGTTTGCCACTTAGCTGATTTCTATCGTGCTGCTGTCGCGGAAGTGAAGTGCCGAGTCCCAAAATGCAAACAAGAAATTTCCAAACCATGTTTAGAAGAATGGCCAATCGACACTAAGTAGTAACTATTTCCAAAAATATTTCAGTAAATGTGTTGTGCTCTCTACGTCCGTCTGTGCTCTTTTCCTATGACATTTTTCGCCACAGAATTATGTAAAAACAAATATACTTGACTGGCCGTAAGAATCGTAGTGGATAAACAGAACAACATAGTTCAATGCTTTATTTTGGAAATGTATGCCTGCTTAATGTCAGCTTGGCAATAAGCTAGGATCTATGAATAATTTATGATTATTCTCTTTAGTTTCGAAGTTTATTTTGGGCGCGTGTATAATTATCAATTAAAAATTCATCAGTTTCGTCCTGGGTATTGAATGCCATTAGGTTTTATTTGAGCAGTTGTGTTGACAATATCTTTTCGACGCGTAGTGCTGCTTAGCTCATTGCAAGCCTTCGAAATTCAGAGGATTTTAAACTTGGTCACAAGAAAGTGGTCACAAGAACTAGCAAACAAGTGCGTTATTGAGCAAATCCAAACTTAGAAGACTGTCGAATTGGCATCAAATATAGCAATGCAAAAATGAAAAAATTCACGGGACGTTTCACGAACAATCGTTTATTTCGCTAACAAAGTTCAATGAATAAAATACAAAGCGTTAAGCCACAAGATGCGGGGCGGCAGCTCAGAAAAGGAGACAACGATACATGAAAGGCGAGATATACAGTTGTATACAGTTGTAACCTTCCAGACAAGGGTTTCTCAACCGGGATACTCGGCCCCCCTTCGAGTTCACGGAGCGTTTCTCCGGGGGCCACAAGCAGAGGCTTTTATGAGATAGCTCTGCCATGATATTGCAATACCCAAAACAAAGATAGGTATTTTTATTGATGAGCAGGGGACTAGAAGCGTTGAGAGTCTTTGAAAGGGGACCACAACTCATGAAAGTTTCAGAACCACTGCTCCAGAGACTTTTAGATTTCTCAGACTGGTACCTTCCACAAACTTTAAGGTTGACTCGGGAAGCTAATTGAAGCAGGTCATTTATCCAAAGACTCAAAAAGTGATGATGGCAACAAGATCTCTTTCCTGTCGGCATCATAGGTCATTAAGTTTACAGAATTTTTAACTTCTTGGTGCATTTTATTGCGCAATATTCGACAAAGATCTAGAGCTTCGTTTATGTATTTGGTTTCGCGCAATGTTTGAAACAAGAGCAAAATTTTGCTGCCCACTATCGGAGGCTATTTCAACTAGGGATTGGACAATTTGTTTTTTCTTGTATCATCACAAATCATTAATGACAATTATCACACTTCTGCAAACAGTGAGTAAAACTCCTTTGCTCTTAATTGAATTTCAAGTAATTTTTACGCGTTGAAAAGCCTACATATTTTATGAGCCAAACCATTCTACTTATGGTTCGATTTCATCAACCAGGTATCATGGCGTCACTCATTAATTAGAAAGTTTTTTGCAATTTTCCCTGAAAACATGAATTTGCAATTGCAATGTTGGTGCAGTTACGTAATTTCATAGAAATTCAAACGAACCGCTACAGCTCAAGTCGATGTTACCAAAAAAATGTTCATGCTTGTTCACGGTGTTTTCGAAGTTAACGCTTGCATTAACCTTCAACATGCGAAAATAGTAGTAAATAATTTATCAATCTTGTCATAAACATTCATAGTTTTTACTTCAAATGTTATACAAGTTTGAAAAGTGCAGAAGTGTCACTGAAAAATGCCTAAAACATTGTCAAATAAACTTTGCAACCCCAGAAAGAATCTTAAGAAGATTTTTTACTGTTAACTGTTTTGGCTGCAGCAGTCACAAAAAAGCCAAACAATGTTCTCTTTCTTTTGACTTTATTCAAGGTTTTTGTATAACTCACATACTGCCTTGAACAAGATTTAATATGGGTAAATTAAGACGAAGGAAGTCAAGTTCCAACTGCGCAAACCTGGATGATAGACAGACAAACGATAAGACATCGGTACGAGAGGGAGACTTCGCCCGTTATGGCAACACTGTTTTTCAAGTAAAAGAACTCGGAGAAGACTCAACATTGTGTAAAGTTCTGGAGGTACACGTATTACGTAGTTTATTTGTAAGAAAACGAGAATAGACCCAAACTAACTATTTTGGTTTAGAGCCATGGGCGCAATTTTGTTGTAAAATGTGGGGGGGACAGCTTGGTGTGAAACCAATATATTACGAAACCTAAAGAGAAAAATGTGGGGGACATGGCATATTATATTCCCACTGTCTGGAAAAGTGGAGGGACGCGTCCCCCGTGTCCCCCACCTAATTGCGCCAATGGCTAGAGCCCATAATGGTCACTAGGTTGGTCTGAGTCCACGACCTGGCTTAGACAGTCCTTAACACCAAATTTCGTAAAATGTTTTATACATCTAATTGTACATTATATGCAACAAACAGAATTTCCTTTCGACCAGATTTTCTGCAAAATGGCAACAAAAAACATATAAATAAATGAATGTAGTTTTATAAAACCCTCAGCGACTTCAAGCTTTTGCGCTAAAATTGAAAAACTATTTCAAATATAAAAATGTTGCAATTTTTTGGTAGCTGTTCTGAAACTGCTTTGTGAAGTCTCCCATTATCCCTTCGCTGTAATAGTGCATGTTAAATACTCTGTTTTCATTACAAAAGCTTCAAGTCGCCAGCTTTGTCGAGTTGCTGAACACATAACAGCTGCTTTTTAAAATACCGGAATGAGTGGCATTGAAAAGTCCATCTTGTTTAGCTCAGTAAACAAAATGAGGAACATGAGGTTTTCTTTTTTGATTTAAATATTGCAATAATGTACAGAGACAACCTTAACTTTAGGAACCTCCGCCAACTGCATGATTTACTTGTTTGTTAATTTTGGTGACGGCAATTGGCGGCAGGCCGAAGCCTGAATTGTGCTTCTTGCCGGGGCGGTTGAGGTGAACGCTCTTGCCCAAGGAGCTCTACGGCAATTCACTCATTGATCGAACACCCAACCTTCCAATTGAGAGGCGGACACTTTACCACTGAGCTATTGATAAGGAATCAAGGTTATGGCATACCTAAAACAGAAACGAACAATTTTAACATATCCCGCTGAGTGTGCACTGCGTTAGGCAGAAACAGACGATGATGAGCTGGGTGAACTTCACCAAATCTAGGGATGCTTAGACTTAGACGGAAAAAGTTTACCAAGTTATGTTGGAAAGAATAGCAAAACTAAATCAATGGTTACTGGAGACTGCTTGGGGCAAATTTTACGAGTTCGTGACAAGCAAAAAGCAGGCAAAGTTTGTAACAAAATTGTTCTCCAAAATGACTTTCAAATATTCCGTATTTTGATCACAAACATTCACCATCGTTGAAAGCTTTGTGCTGTTATTTAGAATGCTTAGCACTTTTTGGGCTTTGCAATACTTTTATTGAATTTGAAATTTTCAACTCTTTTATAACTTCATTGCAATCAGAAGATGGTTTTCACCCAAGATTTTGTAGATTTTCGGTAGCCTAAACCATTTGTGCTTGTTTTCATGAAATCATAGCCTTTTCCAGTAAATGAGGGAGGTTTTTATCACTGCAAAATGTGGTATTCGTAACAGAAATGCTTAACAGGCTTTTTTCATGAGTGAAAGACTTTCCTGGTAACTTTTCAACTCGCTGGTCTGCTCACAAAAATAAGAAAGTTGTTGCAGACAGCGTGTCAAGTTTTTCCTGCACGCCCATGCAACGTTGTCAATGCTTGTCGACTTGTAATGCATGAAATCCTTTTGTTGTTTTTAACGTATTGGGGCTACCTAACCAGTCTCGATGCTTGTAAATTTCAAAAGTTTTTCTTTCACGAAGTGTTCAGAAAATCACTGTTTAACCGCTCTGCAATTGTTTTGTGCCAATATGTTGCGCGTTGCCTGAGCCAATGATATACAGGCAAGAGGCAACGAAAGAAACCATAGAGAATGTACCGAATGTAATTCTACACTTTTTCTGTCTGATTTTTTCAATTTGGTTTCGTGTAGTTACTCCATCCCACGCACTGACCTTTGTTTCATGGCGCTGCAATTGCTTTTTCTGTTCATAGAAATAGTAACTTAACGACCAACAAATAACGGGAAAGCCACGCAAATTAAACATAAGATTAATTTTCTAAACCCTACGAAATGTACAACTGTCAAATAGCACTTTTCAGTGTAATTTTTATAGAGTCACTAAAGGTTTAATTGCAAAGACTATTTAGAAACGCGTTAACCGATATTAAATTTTGCATAAAGTTTTATCTGAAATTTAAAACTCCGCATAATTTTTTTAATATATTGTTTTTCAAGATGGCCAGAAGAAATATTTAACTC
>JGI24158J21664_10004649_pt1 | contig 17711 bp, 10 predicted proteins | sample Ectturendosymbi3_FD_21664 | JGI IMG/M metagenome (IMG submission 21664)
AGGGAATCCTTACAAGATTAGGGGTCTTTCGGCCATAACTTGGGGACCAGAAACGTCAGGAAGTCGATCTAGGCCTCTAAAGCTTCATATTCCAGCCCAGAATCCAACCAAACTTCGAGCCACTATTTCGGCTCATTGTCATGACGTCATAAAAGAATAATCAAAAAATAGCAAAACCTACCCTTTTTCTAACGACACCCACTGAAAACCCCGAACCCAAACCTTAAAAGGTTATTTTTAGTGCAAACTACAAGGCCTCACGAGTCTTTCTCGAGCGTCGCGATTAGCTTTCGATCGACAGATCGCGGCAGTTTTTCTCTGGCAAAAATGCCGTCAATGGGAAACTCATGCTTTTTCTGCAGTTTTTGGAATTTTGAGTACAACGGGGTTTTGAGCCATAACTTTTGTTCTAGACATGCTAGAAAGTCAATCTAGGGCTCTATAGACGCGGATGATCATCTAGTTTCCAAAAACATTTTGAGCCATAAAAATGGCTCATTGGATTAGCGCCCAGGGCCAGTTAAAGTTAGTCAAATATTCAAAAACCTGCCTTCTTTATGACGTCACCAAGAGAAAACCCCCAACTCAAATAAAACAACGTTTTTTTTAATCGAAACTAGAAGACTTGCTGAATCCGTGGATGGTTTGAACAGCTCTGTCGCTATAGTAGCTGGCGAGTTATAGCTTTTAATGCGTTTAAAATCCGCGCCATAATTATGGCGGACACGGGACTTAAAGGGGGACGAATAAGTTTTCAAAAGTGAAGGTCCTCTGGCGGAGCTATAGCCATTAAGACTACACGCTTTTATTGTCCAAAGGACAATGAACTGAAAACTTAATTGTTATTACTTTATTTTTGAGATTACGGTATATTACGGGCCACGGGCCGGTCCGTGCCAGAAAATAAGTTGTGGTTTGGCGTAGACGGACCGGGTCGGGCGGTTTCTTGTTAGCTCCGGGTCAGCCGGTCTGCAAAAGTGCTGGCCCGTGCCATCTCTAGTCAGTACGTTAAAACAATCATGACGTAACAACGCATAACTTGTGCTTAGTTGATTATTATTTTTTGATTGCTCAGGCAGACATCCGAGGCTAAATAACTGGCAGCATCAAACACGGTATTAACCATGAAGGTGCAGTAGAAATAAATTCACTACAGGTCGACTTTCAAATTTCTTGTAAAGGTTGCAAATACTTTTATACCTGACTTGCCAAGCCAATTTCTTTCGCAACCCCAATTAGGGTCGCGACCCATAGTTTGAGAAGCCCTGGGCTATGCCAAAGATGACTATTGATTAGCATCAGATCTGCCAGCAACAATTTTTGGACAAAAGTTCAGCTCAGCACGAAATGAGATGCTTTTGTCATCCACCTGTATTGTGCTGTCTCTAAAATATGTTTTTTTTTTTCAACCTAAAGTATTCTAAATTTGCGTTACCGCGATTTATTCACACAGTCGTGGAAACATTTGCCGAACTGTTTCCAGTCATTGTAAAAAGTCTCAGAGATATGACGCTGAAAGGGGACACAGTGCAGTGTAACCGTAAAACCATTGCCGATGCCAATGATCTACTACCAGCTACAGAAAAAGGGTCGTTCCTGGTGGCTTTGGTCATTGGCTACAATGTCCTGAACTATATCAAGGGCCTCACAGCCATGTTGCAGGAAAGCTCAATCGACATCACGCGGGCGATGGGGCTGGTGGAAGGCACCAGGATGAGACTTCAAAACGTACATTATCGTGTTGGGGAGTTCCACGGAGGATGTATGAAACAGGCATGCGAAATGGCGGAAGAAGCTAGAACCAATATTCCCACGGTCCCACGCATGTATGGAATTCCAATACACAGGGAAAACTTCAGAGCTGCTACACCTGATGAATACTTTTGACAAACCATTACAATTCCACTTCTGGACCACCTGTTGATGGAGTTGACCAATAGGTTCAATGAACACGCCAGAAAGGCCACACTGGGCTTATGCCTTGTCCCATCAGCGTTGAGGAAAACTCATAACTGGGGTCATCACGTTGACAGCCTGGTTGAGCTGTTCAACGAATATCTGCCCTCACCATTATCACTACCTTCGGATCTCCATATGTGGTCAATCAAGTTCACCAACTGTGACCAATCAAAGCTGCCCAGCAGTCCGCCACAAGCCCTGATCCAATGTGATGAAGAGGTATTTCCTAACATTTTCAGGCTCCTGAAAATTGTAGCTACACTGCCAATGACAACATGTGAAGCTGAACGAAGTTTCTCGGCCTTGCGACGCCTGAAAATGTTTCTCCGCACCACAGCCAGTGAGGACTGTTTGAACGGATCCTAGCCTTCCTTCATACAGCCTAAACAGAAAAACAGAGAAGTCAACATAGATTTGGACTTGGCGGTGGACGAATTTGCAAGGCGTCACAATCTCCGCGTAGTACTGCAGTGAACTTCCCAAGTGTACGTGTCCCTTGGTCCGCTGGGTCAGTGGCAGTCAAACAGTTATAGGCAGGGCTGCCATACCATCCTTATTTCTAACATTTGTCCTTATTTTTATACGCTGTTTCCTAGAAAACAGTTTTGCGCTCATTTGTGCTTTGTGTTTTTGCTTTTGTCTTATACAGAGGCCAGAGGTTCCCAAATGGGGCATCGCGATGCCCTGGTGCGTTGTTTTGAGATTACAAGGGCTTTGGTTGCTTGATATTTAACGCCTTTCAAATTTCATCATGGCTTTCAAAATTTTGGGGGGAGAACTTTCTCAGACCCTCATCTAGGACCTCGGAACCTAATGGGTCTTCACCGCAATGCAGTCACTACACATCCGGATGAACTCGTCCCTGAACCCCGCCTAAAAGAATCGTTGATCCGCCGTATACAGAGGACGCACTTTTGTAATTAGAAAATGAAAGTTAAAAGCAAATAAGGCAGGATATGTTTTATCCTCAATCAAATTTTTCTAATAATTCAGAATTACATTGCAAATTTGCAATAACATCCTTTGTTCCATAGTAGTAAACCCGTAAAATCCAGAGTGCAATTACTTAATATTTTCAGGTAAATGCAAGATATGAAGCAACATCATTGCAACAGTGCAGATCCAGTAGGAACGCCGAAAGTGGGTTTACACAGTGTAATTGGCAAAAAATCTGTATGAACATTATATTCCTGTAACTACTCTCCACGTGTGAGAAAAACAACGAATCTATCTGCAAATTTTGAATAGGAAATCAATTTCACGTTACACTACGCATCGTCTGTCCTTGAATCGTACTCAAATAGGACATTATGCATTGAAGGAACATTACTCGTATATATTGAAAGACGCCGTTTCTCGCAAGGAGTCAGTCGTGTTGATTTAATTATAACAGAGATCAATGTTCTACGACCTATCAAAGCATCCAGCAGTCACACCAGTTCAGTTTATTCGGGAAAGTGACAAAAAAGCTAACAAAAATAAATAAGATAAGACAAACAAGCAACGTTAATGTACTGTACATCATAGGCATAAAACCATAATGGTAGTCAGAATTCTAAGTTAAACGAGATTAAATTATTTCCTTGTAGTCTGTCAAACCTTGGTCACGCTCAGAATAGCAGCACAATCAAAATCATGTTTGCATCTTCACGGTGTACCTAATGTAACCAGGTAGCTTCCTACTTAGGTCTACCACGAGCGTAATGATGATAAAAGGTTATAGTTAAAGAGGAATGCATTAAGTGAGGTGTAAAATCTTAACTCCTGTATAAGCAAGAGATTTTTGTCTAGCAGCCAATCTTTTCCTGGGAACAACATATTTTTGAGATATGAAATGGATATTTACCAAGAAGTATAAGTTTTTTGTTTATCGTATTCGTTGCACAGACACACAAGGTAGATTAAATCTAATAAATGTTTGGTAAATGCTTGTAAACTAACTACAACATCTTATCATGGATACATTATTCATCTTTCTTGTCATTATCTCATTTGAGTTTTCAGTGGATACATTGTCTTCCGAAGAAGAAAAAAACTTAATGACCACCAGTGAGTCAGTAAAGTAGAATTTGTGTATTTTAGTTCGTTTTGTTTATTCGTTTGGCGCAAACACATGGTCTGCACCACATGAGTTAGAAAAAGTCAATCAAGATTTCACAAGATGCGTATTTTTATGTATTTCTGATATAAAAAAACAGGCAAATTGGCATTTAACATGTTTTCACACGTAGCAGTAACATCACAGGGACTGCCAAGCAAAATTTTAAATACCATTTGGCCTGCTTTGTCTTTATCAGGAAGTATGTAAAACTCTGCAATTGCATTTTACGATGTCTTCAATGACTGTCGAGCGCGATAGGTCGGCGAGTTATGAACGAAGTTACCTCCAAGCCACTACAGTGCGGCTTGATGTGGTTCGACAATTGCAAGATGCACATTAGTTTTCCACTTCATGACTTACCCATTGTGTACTTCGGAAGCACCGAAAATAAACAGTGGATTTAGAGATATGTGTCTGCCGCTACAAAATCAAACAATATGGTGAAGCATGCACAGCTTGCATCGTTTCCTGCAGTAGTTTAATGTACAGCAGCGCACAGCTGAATATGGTTTGCAGTGTTTTCACTTTTCGCCTACAATATCCCAAAGTGATCCTTTTCGATACAGAGTGTCAACTAAAAGATATTTATGCATCTACTTGGGTGATGTTAAACTACACGTTTCATAGAAAAATAAGTGCACTGCGTCTGCATTTTCACATCTTTTGCTCCCTGCGCTTGTTTGTTCAAATCCACCTAGATTACCAACAAGCAAGCACGTAACCAGCTTGGGACACCAGGAGGGGCGAAGAGTTTTCCGAGAGGGGCCCAAATTTTTTGAACTATGTCCAATATTTTAAAATTATGTCCAACACATTTTTCCAGGGGCGGCAAAAATTGTCTAGGGGGGAATTCGCTGCCCATGCGCTCCCCCTGGTTACAGGCCTGCCAACAAGCTGAGAGCTTTCAGGTAATAGGAGACATTGTTGCAGATACAGATACTGTACGATGATGTGGTACAAACCATCATAGGAGTAGGAGCAAGTTCCCCAAACTTGCCCCAACAAAACTCCAAAGAAAATGACCTCCAAAAAAAGTGAAAAAAGACTACATTTCTTTTCATGTTTTTAAATCAAAGCACACTTCAAGCACCATTTTTCCCAAATTTCCCCCGCCCGAAAAGAACTACATAAAAACTTGACAACCAAAAAAGCAAAATGTCTGCACTTTGATTTTGGGTGCCATTTTTGTGAAATCAAAGCACATACAGCGACTTTGTGAACGTTTTCACAAATTTTGCCCGAATTTCCACAGATTTTGCCCTTATTTTAAGTGATTTTACCCAGATTTTCACCAAATCAAACGTTTTGGGAGTGTGGTTGCACCCCATGCAACTCTGCCTCCTACACCAGTGCAAGCAATGGCCATAAGACATTTTTACTCGGGTTCCTCCAAAAGCAGGGAAATCTTGTCAAACCCTCATTATTATCATTACTACCACAACCACGGAAATGTAGACAAAAGCCTTCCTGTCCCCTTATCTGTACGGTAGCTGAATTTTGTACGCGAAGAAATTTTTTTCATTGCTTATTTGGCATCTAACTTTATGAATCTAATGAGGTAAACTTTTTAGGACGTGATGTCTCTTCCGATCACGAGATAATGCAATGTGTGAATGTCTAGTCCAGTGGTACTTCACACGTTTCCCCAGGGGCAATAAATTTCCACGAGCCTTTACGCGCTCTGCAATATAGAAGATTGATCAATAAGTTTACCAACAATTGCATTTGTTTTTACAACTTATCTAATATCAGGGGGCTTTAAACAAAGGACAATTACTTCATGGGGGCTTGATAGAGAAAAGATTAAGAACCACCGATCTAGTCTGTATGATTTCCTCTCGTTTTGGGTCAGATCTAATAATTTACTCCATGAGGTTCAGCAATGAACATGCGGAAATTTACTGTTTGCAAATTTTAGAATACCGTGCTCAATATTTAAGATATCTTATTTAAGGCTAACCGGTATCCAGGGTATGTCTACCCTTCATAACAATTTAAACGTTATCCCGCTTTTTCAAGATTAAATAAATTTGGTTAGGGTTGTTCCGGCTTTTGGCTCGCACACATCTCGAACAAACCACTTCTTTCAAAGTTCCCAAGAACTACTTTCAGGTCATCCCTTTTTTTCTTTACGGCGAGTGCACCGAGAAGAGTTATGTGACGTCACTATTACAATTTGAAGGATATACTTTAAAAGTCCTTGTTTTTCGTTTCTCGTAACAGCTAAACGGGATTTGATTTATTTGTGCGCTTTCCTATTACTTTATCACATATAGCTTTGAAACCAGATTGCCTTCTATGCTCCTGATAGAAGGCCCGGCTGCTTTGAGTTCAGTCCCACCACAGATTACGTCGACTTGTGCCCTTCGCGTAGCGAGCGAGCCGTACCCTGTTTGTTCTTTCATATTAGCTGAATATTTTATTTGCAATATTGCCCAACGTATTATGTAGATTTATTGTCCCAGGTGGCATTGCTGCGAATCTGTAATTTTGAACAAGCGCTCAACGCTTGTTTTCCGCGGAAACGCTGCTTAGATGGCACGTATGTGCTCACAGGAAGTGCGCGATTATTACTTCGCGTTCAAACGTTGCACCACTTACAGCGTTTCGTTATGCATGTTTGACAATTTCTAAAATCAATCAAATGACGTACGTGATCTAACTTCAGTACATTGCAAAGGTTTAAAAACCCATTTCAATCTGCGCGTAATTCGATTTTTCCTGTCTGCGTGCAAACACTTTTTTTGCGAATTAAACATTACAAAAGAACGCGACGAAATGAAATAAACAAAAGCACCCGACAAAAATGCGTACCATTCCCATTAAAAATTACACTATCAAGAACACATAAAAATGTAAGAAACGAATTTGACGTCCGATTGCAGTCGTTGATAGCTGCGTTGTCCAACCTACGGTGACATGAATCTTCGAGATACGTTTCAACGAACAAGCGCATACACATTCATAGCTGAAACTGAAAATGAGTATTTGTTAAACAATTCGTTAACTCAATTCTTGTTGCATGCCTGCCGGGCATATCTTGGAACCGTTGTCGTTCGGCAAACCTTTTGACACAACGTGCTCGCCAGACGTTGTTGACATGCAACAGTACTTTTAGTTTCGAGGATATGACAGATGTCGTCCAGTTTTTTAATCAACTGCCAAAGATCCCTAGCGAATGTCAGTTTTCTGAAAAGTTTTGAGTACACCTAAAACAATTTAAAAATGACATCAGCGTGCAGTGTGCGCAAACAGTTTACTGAGATAAGGTCTATTTTAAATTACGTACATTACCTTTTCAGGTGTGAGGAACACACCATCAGGTCCAAAAAATTAGAACGTTTCACAGTAACATCGTGAATCTCATTATCCTCACCCACTTTGTCAATAGTAAGAAAAATCTTATTTGCCGTGAACCACTTTCCATCTCGTTAAAGAAAACAACAATTCTTGGCATGATATTGTGAATGAAATCATGTCTTTAGATGCCAAGCACTTCTGCGACATGCTGTTTTCTTGCTGTATCGTGTTGGTGGAAACTCGTCCCTCCGACTGGTATATACAGTATCCACTTTTGCTTCAGTGCTTCATCAGTTGGAAATTTGAAAACATGTATTTTCGGGCAATTACCGTGACGCATGCGTGACTGTTTTGAGCATTTCATGACAGCAACTGCGGATATTATACCGTTGGACAGACTGGTTGCACCATTCACACGGCCACTTTTGCGATATCCGGGGGTGCCACTGGAAGCCGTTGCTGCGGTCCCATTTTTGTAGGAGAGACCTGCATTGAGTCTGTTGCAAACTCTGTCATGCAGCAATCACTACACCTGAAAAGAAGAGACTGTGTTTTGCACAATCGTTGTTTCTTACGGAACAGCGTAGATGATGTTTTTCGTCTGTTTCTGCCAAAAAACTCCCAATATTTACCCTAACTAAAAAAAATTAAAACGCATATTGACCATTTTTTGGAGTTTTTCTGTCTCAAAACTGAAACGTTAACTCAATAAGTTAATACGCTATTGAGTAACAGCCAAGGAAGGTTCTTTCGGAACTTTAATGTGAATTGCATTCCTCCACCAATGCGCAAAATTTCCAGTAGAACTCTGAAACCTTGTATTTTGTGATGCCATAGAAACTTTCAGAGTAAACTTCACATGATACAGTGGTTGCAATATTTTCAGAATCATGCGCTATTTTGCAGGTGTGACACCAACATGCACAGTGGTGAAAGAGAAGGTATGTGACGGTTTCGACGATTGTTTGGACCGAAGCGATGAAAAAGGCTGCAGTTGCCCAAAACATACCTTCAAATGCGCTTGCTTCGACTCTGCAGTGGGATGCCCGTTCAAAACCGGATGTATAACCATTTACGCATTGTGTAATGGTATCAATGAATGTGGCGACTGGAGTGACGAGCAACCCTGCAAATGCGAAAAGACGTCTTTTCCGTGCCATTGCCACGACTCCGGTTGCCCAGGACATCAACCGTGCATCAGATCCGGGAAAGTGTGTGATGGAGTTGACGATTGTGGCGATGGAAGCGACGAAAAGAATTGTAGCGGTGAGGTCTTCGGTTTGCTCCGTTAGATACTTCAGGTTTGCATTGTTTAGTAATATATTTTGAACTATGTCAAAGTCGGTTTGATTTTCCGAAGACTAATATCAGCCATTGGTTCATTGCTTTTTGATTGAAATAATCTAGTACGTTGCTCAAGTTTGCAAATGAGATGTGTTTAGTCATGAATTCATCACTCCAAAAATAAGTTATGCCTAACGTTTTTTGCACAGATCTGACCTCTACCCCAACGTGCCGCAGAAGTCAATTGCAAGACAAGGACGTAATACAGTGTGATGGAATTTACGATTGCGTTGATCGAAGTGATGAAAATGGATGCTCTTGTCCGCAACACTTATTTGAATGCAGTTGTTACAAAAATGGTTGTTCATCTTTGATTGGGTGTTTTGATAAGGAGCTGCAATGCGACAGAGTTAAGCATTGCACCGACGGGAGCGATGAAATGAACTGCACCTGCTTAGACTATGGTTTTGCTTGCAAAAATGGCAGTTGCATTCATCGACAGAAAGTGAATGACGGACACTACGACTGTGCAGATAAAAGTGACGAGTTTGAATGTGATGTCACCGCCGATTACACGCATTGTGGCTGCGTTGGTAAATCTCAATGCGTGACAGCAGGCCGGTGCATTCCTGAACAATGGGTAGGAGATTCGATATTTGACTGCGCAGAACATGGTGACGATGAACCATGCAGTGCATCGAAATCGTGGTGTGGTGGATGCGAAATCACAATCAACAAGTGCGTGACGAAAGAAGGTATGATGGTTTTGAAAAAAAACGCAGTAAAACAGAATATTACATGCCACAGCATAATCGAACCACCAGAAAGCCTTACTTTTTGGAACACTTCGTGGATTTGTGTGTCTTCACCTTGTGGCGATTGTCTTGACTTTTTTCAATGTCAGAACGGTGATTTTGTTGATTTCTATTTCTACTGTGACGCAATGTCACAATGCAAAGACAACAGCGATGAAAAAAAGGCAGGATACGGCTTCAGATGTGAAGGCAAATCCAGAAAAGGAATTTGCGTTTTGCCACAGAGGAATGTTTACGATAGCGCAGCGCAATGTATAGACAAATCAGATTTATGTTTTATCAATGGGACGTTTCGATGCTTTCGTTGTTTGGACGGAAAACTGATTATTTCCCCAAAGCAAGTTTGCGACTCGGTCATTGATTGTTTCGATGCTTCCGACGAATGCCTTTGTTCAGATCAGTCAGTGCGCAATGAAATCTTTGGGGATGACAAAACGCGATGTGTCGGGCAAATGCATTGTTTAAACGGGGGCGACTGTGTCGATACGGACAAAGTCTTATGCAACTCATCAGTTTCTTGCAAAAATCAAAGCAATTTAAGGTATTGCCACGGTGAGCAGCAACTGAACAGATACGTCCAATGCCCTAAATGGTCAGAAAAGTCAGGAGCATATAACCTAGTTTTGGTGGAAGCAAAGCGATGCGACGGCAGGCCAGAATGTTTCTCCATGGAGGACGAATGCATTAATTGCCCAAATCCACTTCCGTTTTGTGATAGCGCCTGTGCAAAGGCTGGTTATGTCATTGGAAACCACGTGTGCGATGGTTACGTCAACAGCATCTCTTTGTTTCACATCTCTACGCGCAACTGTGCAGAAATGGCTGAACAAAACTGTCCAAAGAGATTTCCTTGCAAAAGCAATGACATGATTAGCATAGACAGGCGATCACTGTGCGATGGAATCTTTGATTGTGACGACCATTCTGACGAAAACACGACTGAATGTCGCCAGACACGCTTTCCGTGCAAAAACGGAAACGCTTTTTCCATCAGCAAATGTTTCGTCTGCGATGGAATAATCGACTGTGATAACGGCGAAGACGAAGATAAAAAACACTGTCAACAAAAACGCTTCTATTGTCTCAGTAACACACCAATTTCAATAAACAAAAATTTGGTGGAAAACGGATTCGAAGATTGCTCAGACGGCAGCGATGAGTGCTTCAGTGAATTCTCGAGTCCAACAGAAATGATAGCTAGTCCTCTTCTTCATGCGCTCTTTTGGATCATGGGTTGTTTCGCGTTTGCAGGCAACATCCATGTTGGTTATCACATAGTAAAAGACAGAATTGTTAACAATCGCAGCAGAGAAAATGATGTTGTTAAAACAGCGAATCAAATATTTGTTTTTAACATAGCTCTCTCCGATTTTTTGATGGGTTTTTACCTAATATGGATAGCATCCCAAGCTCTGACATATTCCGGAGTCTATTGTTTCTATGACAACGAGTGGAAATCTAGCAAAATGTGTTCTGCACTTGGTGCACTAGTGATGTTGTCATCTGAAACATCTGCACTTACCATGGCCGCCTTGTCTACATTCAGGCTCGTGACAATATACAAACCTTTTTTGTCGTCAGCCATTAATAACAAACGGGTGATTGGAGTTTGCTGCCTGTGCTGGTTTCTTTCGTTTTTACTTGCAGTAGTGCCGTTGGTTCCCTTCAGTTCTGGCTATTTTATCAACAAAGCCTGGATGCCGAACTATTTTTTGAACAATGATACAATATCGAAAGGAGATGTGCTTTTCATGGCAAAGCATGTCTATGGTAAAAAATTGCCACCCATGTCTTGGCTGGAACTCAAGAAAATAGTTTCGGACGCTTTCAAACTCAATCCAATCATGGGTCAATTTGGATTTTACAGCGAAACAAGCGTCTGCATACCAAAAGTTTTTGCAAGCACCAGTGAAGCTGCATGGGAATACTCTGTAGTTCTTGCCACAATAAACTTTCTACTATTCATTTATATTGCCACTGCTTACACCTTCGTTTATAAAAAAGCAACTGGTGCACAAAATATAAGATCTGAAGCAGGCAAGTCGAGCGTAAAACTGCAAAAAAAAATCTCCAGACTTTTGCTGACTGATTTTTGTTGCTGGATTCCAATTTGCCTGATGGGATACTTGAGTGTCGCAGGGGTAGCTGTACCCAAAGAAGCATATGTTGTAAGTGCTGGGTTTCTGCTTCCTATAAACAGCGTTGTAAATCCGTTGATTTACTCGGAATTCGTTGACCGGCATTTGTATCATGGGAAAAAGTGGATTTTGCATCAAATTAACAAGGCGCGCGCATGTTCCAAAGATAAAGGCCATTTAATTGAGAGCAATAAAGGAAAAGGTCACATTAAGAATGAAACTAAATTTTGAAAATTCCCATTGGCCTTTTCTGTCTGCAAAGTTTCATGTTCTGGTGTCTTTGGCTGGCATAAGTCTTGATTTCGGGATGCATCTCCTCCTTTCCCAAGATAAAAAGAAATATCCTGCGGAGAGTTAAAAACAGCAAAAATATCCATTTTTGCACTTCATATATGTTCTTGAATACATAACACGACATTTCAGCGTGATTTAAGTGGTTTATCTTGAGATTGCCTCTTTTCAAGATGCTACGCCATCTTTTACCTGGACGGCGTTTCTCAACGGTTATGGACACGTTTTGACATTGTTGCTATGGTGGTACTTATGCGATTTGTAGTATCATAAGTGCTATTGGATGGCAACAATTCCTTTTTACAAACAATTGCATTGCTTTCTCCGGTACCTTAGTTATAACTACATTAGTCTATGGCTAGTCGGCTACAAGGTTACAGTAAAAAGTGAGTAGCCCACTTGCTGCTTGTCTGATTACAGATATTATTTAGTACGTACGATCTAGACCGGGGGTTCCCAACACAAGACACTTGCCTCCAGTAGTACAATTACACTTTTCAAGAGGTACATCAGGTCTGAGTGAATGTCTATTATAAAAAAAACAGTTGAGATACCTGATGATGACTACCAGAACTTCATAACTGCCACGTTTGTCTTTTCTTTTAAAGTAGCATGTCGAACACCTAGGTGTTCTATTTTGAAGCAATGTGTGTGCTTTGATTAGTAATGCAGTTGACGCAACTTCGTCCATGTTGGAACCATTTGATTTTGGACGAAATCGTCAGTGCTTTTAACAAGAAACGCAGCTAAAGCATCAAGGAAACAATAGACTTGGTCCCAGACAGCAGAAAAGCAATCAATTGCTGTATTTATTTTACAGAGAAGTTTTGTTGCTATTCAGCAACTCAAGCTTTGAGATGTTGTTCTGTCTTGCTTTGATATCTTCATTCTCCAGCTGTAGGCTAGAATGAACAAGATACTTTGGCTGGAAAGAAAACTTCTGCAGCTGCATTGACAACAGTTGTCACTGAGGTGTACCGTAATAAAAAAATGCTTCCGTTGTAATGGCAATTGGTTAAACCTTTCGAAAAGAGTGGGAACATATAGTTACAATTCCTTCAAAATAGACCATTTTTGCTCGACAATGTCCTTTCAAAACGGACTGTGGTGTGGATGGATGTATTATACCGTCGATTTTATTATAGCAAAGATGTCGGAAAATTCCGTACCAAATTATATTAGGCTTAATACACGGATGAATTTAATAAGCGGCTTCCACTTCTCATCGAAGTTTCACATGAAAATAGAAGGAAAATACCAATTCTACCCTCTTTTTTCATAAATTTCTAGAGCGATGCATGGTAATCTATGGAAATGCTTAAGGAGAACTGAGAAGGAAGAAGGTTGGGAGCCCCTGTTGTCTAGAAAAAGGTTTTCTCTATTTTGTGTAAAGAAAACGTTCTAACCCAAGGATTTTCCATTTTCTAAGACTGTTCCGATCGACTCTTGAGAAATTTGATTGCTAGTGAGCAAACGGTTTTATAATTTTTAACTCTTGTTGATCACGAAATGGGCAGCGAATACTCGAGTAACCCAATAACAACTTGATCCGAAGTTAGCCCAACTATGGGAATGTTTGTTTAGAACATTGATTGATTGATTTATATATATATACAGGGATTTTTTGAGGTGTTTTAGAGACCTGAATCGGGTCCCTAGAATTGAAAATTGGGTCCCTAGAATCAGAAAATTATCATCGGGTCCCTAGAATCAGAGAAAATCGGGTCCCTACAATCAGAGAATCAGGTCCCTACAGGTCCATACTGGGTACCTAACATTTTCCTTAAAAAAACGCTGAATTATATATATAATAATAAAAGCGTTATTTATTAGGGTCTTCTCGTGTGGTCATCTCAGGTGTATTGTGAGGTCATATCGGTGAAAAAGCGTTGGAACTGGCTTTTGAATGAAGTTAGTTCCAGTTTTGAGCTTGAACGCTATATTCCTGAAATTTCTTTAAGTTCATTTCTCCTGGTTTGAAACCTTTTTTATCTGGTGTTTCATCCATTCTATCAAGAGAAGGCAAAATGCAGAAACCCATGTGTTCCATGTAGGCCTACATCACACTAGTTTCTTGAGTGTTCATCACGTTTTAAATTGTTTACTGTTTGCTTTTGAGGGGTTGTTTCTGAGCAGTATTCCTACTTTTTATGCTACTTTGTACTGTATTGCTAAAACTGAAGCAACTGTGTACGTTTATTGCTGTTGACATACACGGTTGACTATAATAGTAGTGTTTCCAAATCGGGGCAAAATTTTAAAGACAGGGGTTCGGGTAGCTGAGAAAAAAACGGGAAAACTCGTTTTTTTCGCGTGTTGAAATGAATGCGATTTTGAGCGATTAAAACTCAATATCATTGTGAAATTACTACTGTTAGTCCCTGCACAATTTATTAGCGAATTATTGATTAAATCAAGCACAGTTTCTTAACGATGTTTGTAATACTGATGCATGACAATTAAAACACGCTCTTATCATTCAGTCTGTTTCTGAGTTTTGTGACAAGTAGTGCCGTGTTTGAAAAAAAACTCTCTGGTACCGCTGATGTGGGCTTGATTGTATTTAAGGCATGGTACAGTTTTTCAAGATTATTTGGCTTCTTCTTTGTAGCCTCAAAAAGACCCTTTTCCTTTATCACAATTTGTGATCGGATCTCTTCCTGAAAAGTTTTGTGGTTATTTTTGTGTTTTTGCCGGAACAGTTTTGTGGTTTTCACTCTCAAGGATTACATGGATTCTGTGCTTTGATTTCAAATGATTGATAAAACTTTATGTGCTTGAACCACCTCCTTTTGTATAACGGAGCACAAATTGCACTTTGGTGTTTGTTGAGCCTTTTTGTATAAGAAATGCTCTGAGCTTCTGATTTCCTTTGAATAACGTCTTTAAACTGAATGCGTATGATTAAAGATCTGTTTAAAGTCGCTTCTAAAAGAAAGCCAAATATCTGCTAGAAAGTTATTGCAAATTGAAAAGGAACGAATCGACTCTGCAAAGAATCACTGCTTGTATATGAACTAACACATAACAGTTTATAAATGAAGTAACTAGTAACTGCAAAGCTACGGCATAACTTTTAAGAACTACCTCACGTGGTAGTTATTTAGTTAGGAGACGAAAAGACTAAAGTTTGCGTAGACACCTATTATGGGCAAAATGACGTAACGATCCGTCAAAATAGGTCAATTGAGCGATGTTATAAAGGGACGAACAACGAACTAACGGAGGTCAGCAAGCAAAACCGGTGCCTCGTGCCTCATGACAATAGTTGAAAGTTCAAACGTGCTAATTTGATCGTTACACGTGCCGCTCTACAACTTCAGTGTTATCAGAATTACAAATATATGAATGCAACAGCAATTCTAGTTTTTTTTAATATACGGGTTTGGTGGTTGAAAAAACCCGGGTTTCGGGTAGTAGCAAATAGCCAAAAGAAACGGGTTCGGGAAAACCCAGCTTGGAAACACTATATAATAGGCCAGGGGTGGGCAGTTAGCGGCCGGCCCGCTGGCCATATGTGACCGCCACAGCGTTTTCAGTGGCCCGCAGAAGCATTCATGTCAAATGGGTACAATCCAATTTGTTGAAATTTTTGTGAAGTTACATATGTCTCATTGATTTCCAGCTTAATAAAGTGTGTTTGCACAAGAACAATTGTCGTAAAATATTTTCTGTGCACCATTACTCTTTCTGTTTTATTTATTATTCGATCAAATTAGGCGGCGTGCGGCAGTTCCAGCCTGAGCAAGTGCAAGGCCCTATTGGAAGTAATCTTTGCGGGTTCCACTCAGTAGTGTGAACAGAAAATTTTCAGGAGCATCAAGAAATAATGATAGAAATCGGTGATGTGAAAAAGCGAGGTCCTAAAGGGACGACCTACCACTTCACTAGTTGGTGGTACTCCTCAGGGGTGTAGTGCTAAACAAAGAGGTGTGAGAACGCCGTTCCCACTGTTCCCATCTCACTACATCTCTGATTTAGGTTAAAGCCGAATTCTAGCACCAAATATCGCTCAGATGCTCTCACACGCAAAAAGCTCTTTTAGTTCTCACAATCAACTCAGGCAATTGTTGTAACCTACTCCGCAACGGCCTGAAAACTTCAAGACTTTACTCCTCTGAAAAGAAGATACCAGAGAGGCAAACAATCAAACGAAGCGTAGAGTACGTAAATGTCATTGTGATGTCACAAACAGTAATTAAACAACCATGCTACTGTGTTATATACACGAGATAACTTGTCATTTATTTATTTATGCTGATCTAGGCGCTACACCAGGCCCGTCGCCAGCATTTCGTAGCAGGGGGGCCAAAAACCACAAGGGGGAGCCACATCTTTCAAATGCAATATTGGATGTATGCAGCAAACGGGGGGCCAAACATGAAATTGGTGTACAGATTTTAAATGCTGGGGGGCGGGCACCAGTGGCCTCCCCGCATGGGACGAACCTGTGCTACAAGTAGAAATTGAAATGAAAAATCTAATCTTCAAGTAACGTTGCTAGTGCAAAGGTGTGTGAACGCCTTTCCCACCACACTACACCCCTGGTACTTCTACAGTGAAACTTACAAGCTGTGTCCCATCACTCTCGTTTTCGGGGAAAACTTCTGTTGTGATTTTAGGTGATCCTCATTGGGCTAAATAGCCCCTAGCATTCCGACTCATTACACCTGGCCATATAGGAGGAGCGCTTGCCTTACTAAATGCAATTTCAAGTGTGTAAAACTGTGCGAGAAACATTTGTGTGGTGCAACTATTATAAAGCTTTTTTTGGATTTTCTAAGGTAGGTCTGCTGCTAAGTTCTTGTCCAATGCATCTCTCTATTTCTGCTTCGGTCTTTTTTAGACTCAGCTTTAGCCCTCGTTTGATTGTCTTATATTACTTTTGGCCTATGTCTCTGACTCAGGGCATTTAACTAAGTTACAGAACTAAAACAACATATTTCTAAATAAATAGCTCAAACTCTATTGTTACAACCAAAAAACAAAACACCAGTATAAGACCTGCCCATCAGTATATACTTTGCACTTAAATTATGGTTATTGTAAAGCACCGGAAAAGAACACAGACCGCTTATTACAGCAGGTTTTCAATGTCCCGCAAAGTTGTATACTTGTTCTTATTTCTGAGAAGAAAAATGTCTATAAAGTAATTGCAGATTTGTTAATAACTCTACACTTACTTTTTTAAAAAATTTTCAAACAGGCAAGTACTATATTTTCAAAACAGGCAAGTGCTACATTTTCAAAACAGGCAAGTGCAATTACGTTGGCGTACGAAGCGGTGTGGCAATTTTCCTTCCGGATTCGAGAAAGCTTCAAAAAAGTTTGGGCAAAACTGCCCAATATATTTGGGCAATTTGCCTAAGCAGAATCATCGCCCTGCAAAACTTACCTGTTCGAGTTTGCGTGTTAGTGGCGTAAAAATTTAGGCAAATCGAACAATGTTCCACTAAAGTCAAACGTCCCCGTAGTCTACGTTTTGTAGCCTCTAAAGCTTTCAGGAAAGTCATCCAACCTTTTCACTTTTTCCAACTTCCAATTTGTTAGGCTATGTCTCAGAAATAACGAGGTCCATCTGTTTGAGATTGATGCCAGAATCCCTGTTCCGGTAGTACTTCATGATGCAACTTTCACCACAAAAGCATCATGAGTCTTACTTCGCTTAAACGTAACTGTCACAGTGCCACTTCTCTTTCTTTGCAAATGGCTGTAGCAGAGCAAAAACAACCTCTACTACATATAAATAGAACTTGAAATACAAGATTGAGATCAAGGGTGGAAAAACTACCATGCAACTGTTGGGCTGAGCAGTTACTAAAA
>JGI24158J21664_10004650_pt1 | contig 17707 bp, 13 predicted proteins | sample Ectturendosymbi3_FD_21664 | JGI IMG/M metagenome (IMG submission 21664)
AACTGCTTCATAGCGACAGTTGTCGTCACTAATGAGTAACGATTGCATTTGTAATCATACTCATAACGCCATTAATGTTGCTTAACATAACGCAATTTATTTTTCATGCAAGCTTTTAAAAATTAATCTGCGCTAAACTAAGCATCGATTGGACTTAAGTACCAGTGAAACTTTTCATGCTGCGGAAACTTCCGGAAGTAAAACGGGAGTTTATTCGTACACAACACCTGCACGTGGTGGCTTCAAGCATTGCGAAACTTCCCGATGATGCTCTTGTTTCGGTTGTGACGGCCGACACACGCTCCATGGTTAATCTTGTCTGTTTGTTTATGAAACCGCACCTGCTAGCGTTGCCGTAAGATAACTGTCACGACTTGTTTCGTTGTGCTTTCTTGCGCAAGTTGTCTGGTTGCGTGAGGAATATAACAGCGTTTTGTCAACTCCTATTGAGGCCGATTGTATCGGCTGTTTTGGCCAATACCGATATATCGGTAAAACCCAAATATCGGCCGATATATCGGTCGATCTCTAGTTGTAAAGATGTTACCACTTTCCTTTCCAACATGTGTTAATTAGTTTTGGACATTAACAGAGGTTTGATTTTAAAGTTTTTGTATTTCACACCACATCAATGTGGCTAAATTTATAAACTATTTTGCAAATTAAAATGACGTTATATCATAAGAGAGATATATATATAAATGTAAACAGCCTAAATTGCAAAAATTACTCACAAATACTTGTTAGAACAATGTTGATTGGCTAGTGTGTGGCCAAAAGTTAATACACGCATGATGGTGAAACATCTGCATTTAATAAAGTTGTATTTAAATTTTTCAAACCTATTTTACTTTCCCTTCATACAAGATGGTAACAGTTTTGCACTTGTCCCATAAGTACTGTGTATCATTTGTGGTAACGTTGCAAGAGGTACTGTAACTATGTAAAGCATCACAATGCTTGAATATGTCTTTGGATCTTATATAGTAAGATTCAAATTCTCTTGGCTTATGTGTCATAATTTCGATCATTTGAAAAAATTGGGGATAAATATAATGATAATTAAAAACGTGGAGAAATTTTGTACATGCTGCCAACATTTTTTGATAATAAAAAACTGCAAAGAAATAAGTTAGTTGCCTAAACAGCAAAAACTAATATTTGTTTAACTATAATGTTAATTCAGGTTTAAATGGATCTTCTTATTACATGAACTTACTTTGTGGAATACCTATTACATACCATACATGGTACATATAACTTCCTAAGTCAATTAGCTTGCTCATTAGCATTATAAACTTTGGCCTTGACTTGCGATTACTTGGACCAGCTATGTCCAACCCTAATGGCTTACTGAGCCAAAAATTATGTCACTATCTTGACAAGGGCAGCACATTGAATGACTTACTTTGATCTTAGTAGACTAAATTTAGCTAAGCTAATACCTGTACACTGAAAGTGTTCGAATCCTAACTGCCATGGCAACAGACGTGATAAAGTGGCACTGAGGACCACCTGCATCAAAAATGTCAAATTCAAGATTATCAAAATAAGGACAGGTTGTCAGTACGTAGGATACAGCACTTCTACTGGAGCGAAAACCTAAACTGGGCCGCCCAAAGCCTTTGACTGGGCCGCATGCGGGCTGCGGATTGGACATAGCTGACTTCACAGACCTTCTGAGAACAAAGTTTTTTTAGGGAGATTGAAAAATGTCTTAAAAAGCTGATTATGATTATTTTGTATTACAAGGCATACTTTGAAGTCAAACTGCAAAGCTCAGGTATCTGGGGAATTGGAATTGCTCTTGGGAGTTCAGGCCTAGACAGAATCCCTTTGGGTGAAGATGCCTACAGTTGGGTTCTGCGCCACACAGGAGAAGTTGTTCATGATAAAATGGTTATACATACATTGAAAAGTAAAGTAGAAGAAGGTGATGTTCTTGTAAGTCATGGTTATTCTATGTCATGAAATTAAATGATTTTGATCCAAAATAATTAAAACTTTTTATGTGTCTCATTTTTAATATGAATTGCTTAAAACATGTTGGGTGGTGCCTAGTTTCAGTATTTTAAGCCGGTAAGTTTGATCCAGCATGCACTATGTATGCGAATTTTTTAAAACTCCACAAAGAATCCAATATGTCTTTGTTGTTAGTCATAGTGGTTTTGGAGGGAAGGCTGCTTCGTTTTTTAATTCTAGCCCATGTCCATGGTGCAGCAGAATTTGTCAAAATGTCTACATCCCTACAATTTCTAATCTGATCTTGGGTCATGGTCTGCGATGTGAAATCATGCAAATTCTTTCACTGTGCCAACTGTTGACTTGACTTTTTTGTTTGTGAAGGGTGTTTCTTATGATCATGTCGAACTGAACTTTTTCCATAATGGAAAATCACTGAATTGTCCTGTTCGTGGAATCAGAGGCACCGTTTTTCCACTTGTGTACGGTAAGTGCATTTCACCATCTTAACGAATGCGGCTAAGATTTTATAACTAGAACATCACTTAGTTTGTTTAACTTTCATTTGACTGCAAAGTATTTTTGTCTTGCGCTGAATATCTCTGGTTTGTTTAGCATGCAGGTAGTATTTTTAAAAAAGAACACCAGTTACGTAGCACGCATACTTGGTAAGGATGGAGAAAATTTTGGTAACAACATGAATGCAATCAACGCAATCACTACACAGAACCATGATTGGGTTTGCAGCAGCACAAAATGCTGCATTGGATATTTAGCGCGAAATCCCTCTACAGTAGGCTTGCTGTATTTTGAAGGTTCCTCATGATATGAAAAAAGCAACTTACGAAGTGGAAAGTGCACCTAACATTTATTTGAAAATTAGGTAATTAGTTCATTATCAAACTTCTGATACAATCTGATTTCACCCGTAGTAGATCTTAAGTGTGATTTTATCAACTTAGTTTTTGAAAATCTTCTCACGCAGCTTGCACTATAAACAGCGAGGTGAAGCTTCAGACACAAAAATAAATACTGTGTTGAGTAACATAAACAAACACGTTTTTTTTTAACCACTGCAGAAAATCTAACGCTGTAGTACCGCTTTGAAATGTGCTGCTTTGTATTAGCCTATTGAACCAAGCGATTCCTACTGATAACTCAGAAACATCAACATAATCCGCATACGTGCTGTTACATTTGTTCATATCTTTGTCATTGCTTCCACTTGGCAACAGTGCGTGGAGATTTCAAAAAGCCAAATGTTTCATTCAGCAAACAAATTACACTGATATCTTCTCTGCGTAATTCCAAAATTGTCCAAACTTGCTTCAGCAGCAGATAGACTTACGTCTTCTGCATATTCGCAAGGCATTCTTTTCTTCTTTCGGACAAGTCACTCCTCAATCAGACTTGGACAACTACATGATTCTAGTTGCCTAATCTGACGAATTAAAGCGAAATCCCGGTATATCATTCTAGTCTGGTTTGTGAAATGTTTGTGTGCTATAATTTGCTTCTAAGCTAATTTCCGCTTTCACCGAAAATGTTCCTTTGTCCAACGTCGTTTTTCAAGAAGTGATACAAGAACACTCCTCGCACAAGGAAAGCACAACGAAAAGATAGAAGTGCCATGCCACCTTCACATCCCTTTCTTGCAGTCATGTAGGCCTTTCGACGAACGGTAGCTAGTACGTACTGCCTAGCAGGTAGTTGTGGTAAAATTGCAATCTGGCAACGGAGAGAACACTGTTTGGCAGTTGTACTATTAAGAACTATAGTTGTTCTTGATGTTCTCTCTATAGGTGTACTCCCAAATGCAAAGGTGCCTGTTCTTCTGTTTATCCGAATGTACATACAAATACACATCTTATGATGTCTTCACTGACTCTCTAGCGCGGCTCTCTCGGCTAGTCATGGCCGAAATTGCCTCAAGGTCACTGCAGTGGCTCTCGCGGTCCTTGAAGGGTAAGCACCCCATGAATTCTTAAAGTGTCGTGATGAAAAAGACAAATATTTAGATTGTAGAAATTAACAAAGAGTTTGGATACAAATAAATATCATGTCTCGATCGATCGAAACAACTTGCAACAGAGACAATGTAATCCTAATCATGAATCGCTGTGCGACCTTGATCCGAGAACCTCATCACCGTTTTTTTCGCGTCTTGTAAAACCAAAAGCTCAACCAATCCTTCTCCTTAAATACTCTAGGCACTGGATAGAAATGCCCTTGTTTGTTCTGATGACTTTCTTGCCGTGCTTTGACCATTGCAACTTTTCTGTCCAAGTTTCCATGTCCTCGTGAGAAATGGTGATATCAAAAATTCCAGCCTTGGCTGGAGTTGCTGCATTGATAGGTCTGCTTCTTGCAATAACCGCTTCTATATTACTTTGCACGAGGTCGGCTGTCTCTTCTTCCTCTATTGGCGGCATTGATTTACTGACACTGCTAATCGAACTTAAATGGTTCCTTTATTTTTTTAAGTTCCTTATCCCTTTTTCTATGTGAAAGAAGCCACTTTTACTCTCTTCATTGGTACTGGTAGGTTAAAAAGCTTCACGTATAGTTAAATATTAAGTAAATTAAAATCCGTTGGCCGTAGCCTAAACAACCCTAAACTTAAAAATTTGCTTTTAGCCTGAATCTCGTTAACTGTACACCACATTTGCCATAAACGTATGTTTGCCGACATTCTATTTATGATGACGCAGAGTGAGCAGCATTACACAAATGAAACTGCTACAGTAGAACAGGTCTTGTACGGGTTACCCAAAACACACAAGCCTGGCAACCCAATGAGACCCATAATCTCAGCTGTGGGCAGTTTCAATCACGAGGCTGCCAAGTGGCTCTCAAATATCCTAGCTTCGCTTCGTCATCACTCAACAGCAGTCAGAGACACGTTCAGTTTTGTAAAAGAAATACGAAAAGACGACGTTCGAGGCTGTGTCATAGCATCATTTGATGTCAAAAGCCTTTTCACAAATATTCCTTTAAAGTTCACCACCAACCTTCTTATTATAAAATCATTGTTCCATGACGGCTGCACACAATTTCAGGGCATTAGTCAAACTCAAATAAAAAAACTACTGAAGTGGATCTGCCAAAGCACCACTTTCCAATTCAATGGCAAGTTCTACAAACAAATTGATGGCGTAGCAATGGGTTGGACCATTGCTCCTCTGCTTGCCGACGTAATAATGAATTACGTTATAGATCAAGCTCTCACAAAAAACAATGTTCAAAACAAGCCAATCGTCCTTTGGCGCTATGTAGATGATATATTTGTTGCTTTCAATGACATGAGTTCGCTGAACATTTTCTTTAATGCCCTCAACAACGTACATAACAACATCACTTTTACCAAAGAATTGGAGTGTGGCGACTCTCTTGCCCACTTGGATGTTCTAATAGAAAAAAGTCAGACTGGAATACAAACAACGTATCGGAAACCTACTCACTCTGGCATCTACACGCATTGGACAAGTTTCATTCCTCACTATCAAAAAAGAGTTCTTGTGTTTGGATTACTTGAACGTGCTTATAAAATCGCCAGCGCATATAATGCCATACATAATGAATTCATGAAAATCAAAAGTATGCTGATCAAAAGTGGATACCCCAAAGCATACCTGGATCGCTGCATCATGAAATATCTGAACCCGAAACATGAAGCCCCCATTAATTCTTTCTCGAAAAACCGCCAATGGCAACCACCATCAGCATGCGTCTCCCCTACATGGGGAAATTTCCTGCGAAGTCCGAGGAGAAATACAAAGACTTACCACCGCTATGCCATCATGCCCTAAATCGTTTCATACATAAAACTAATAAATTGAAAAAATCTTGTACATATAAAGACAAACAGATTCTTCTTCGTCGTTCAAGTATAGTTTACAAACTGACATGCACGTCTGGGTCAAATTACATTGGGCATACTCGCCGAAATTTAATAACCCGATAGCATGAACACCAATTTGATCAACGTTCTGAAGTCTGCAAACATTTGTCAGCCAATTCCAAACACCGTTTTAACTTCCAAGAAACCGGAAATATTGGGAAGCATCGTCGGTCAAAAGAAACCTCACCTACTCGAGTCTCTTCTGATACAGGAACACCAGCCAGATCTCAACATCGATTGTTCATCTATCCCAGTGGTTCTCAACCTTTCATGGTTTGTGGCCCGCTTCCGAAGACCGGCCAATTTTTTCCATTTCATGCAGCGAACGGAAGAAAGCATTTCTTGATCTGGCAGTTGCATTCAGAATACAGCGATGCTGCGCAGATTCCAAGCGACTGTGCTTTGATTTTTCCACTTGTCGTGATCTTTTTCAAAGTTGGGTGCATCAGCGTCATCGGAATTGGTGGACGATGAGGACACTGAAGCGAATTCGTTGTTTTCCTTGTCTTCAGTAAACCCATGCATCTCAAAAGCTAGATCGCAGAGGGCTTTTTTGCACTGCCCTGCTGGTTCTCTGTGAGCTGAGCATCATCCTATGCTAGGAATTTCAATAAACTGCAGCTAGCAAATTTTATTCTTAAAAAAGTTTGCATCTGTCCGTTCCATAGATTTTTTCATGCTTCCCGCCACACTGCTGGATTTATGTTGCGACAGCCACCATAACAAAAATTTCTCCATTCTGCAAAAAAAGTGCCCGGAGTGAAATCTTCTTCCTGCATGGTTTTAGTTGTGTGTGCATCCAGTTTCAAGTGCACAAATTTTCTAGCAAGTTCTTTTTTCAGTGCTGATTTCTGTTTCTTTGCCTCTTTCATCACCATAACATATTTCTAATGTTGTTTTCATCCTAAGCAATCGAAAACGTTCGTACCATCTCGCCGTCCAGTCTTTGAAATGTAGGCGTGGAATAAAACTTGATGGAATGGGCTTGTGGACAGCCAGATCAGTTATATTCCTTGACGAAATTTAATTGCACTGATGGCAATTGTAACTGTTTCACTCGAAAAAAACTTTTTAATTCCACAGCTGCTTGATGAAGGCTTGTTCGAGTTGCAAGGGCTTAGTGCTTCTATTTTCTTGTTCAGTTCTTCAACTTCATATCCACGTGCTTTCATTTCAGATGTCACTTTAAATTACTGACCCTTGACAGCCCACGCTTACTTTGATCTATCTACAGCTAGCATTGAGTCAAAAAGCTTTTTTCAATCTCCCTCACCAGTTCTGCAGCGGCAAACTTTTAATGCTTCCCGTCGTCGGTACGAGTAAAATATTGAAAACAGTGGATTTTTGTCGTTTGTACATGCTTACAAGAAACGCTAACACAATACTATTTGTCATGTGAGGAAACTCTTATATGGCGTTAGTATCTAGGAGCAATGTCACAGTTCATGCGCTACAATTATTTGGCAAGACGAGTAAAAGAGCACGTCTATGAGCGCAGTTTCACAGCCACAGATTGTACACAATCAACAAGTACATTCGGATAGCAAAGAATGATACAACAAGCTAGGCACTGATTGTGCAACGGTTTGGAAACATCGCGTTCACAAGATAAAACCTAGTTGTCTGGAACATTTGGAAGTCTGCACCATATTTATGATGTATGACGCACAAGAATGACCTTTGCTCAGAAAAGAGCCCCAGATTTAATAATGAACTGTCTGGAAGTGAACCATTGCAATTGCGTTGTGACTACATAACTGCAAGTCGCTGCTCAGTCGGTGTTAAATTTGAGTGCTTGAACTGTACTGCCGGAGTCTGAATTTATTCACAGACATGATAAAGCTCCTATTCCCTTGTCAAACGAGGTTTCTGACTACACACCACTTGCGCATGCACAATATTCTACACTTGGGCGTCGGAAGGATTTTTTCCAGGGAGGGGTCACTAGGGGATTTTTAAAAATTTTTCTAGGGGGCGCTGAAAGTGGTGAGATTTGTTTTTTTCCCACTCAAGACTAAGAAAACAATATTTTTTGTTGAAATTTTCAAAATTCAGGGAGCCTTAACCCCCTTCCGACGCCCATGATTCTACAAATCAAATACGCTGAGAAAACTCATGATTACGGGTTAGGGTTTGGTGTTTAGGCAAGTGTATCGGGTTAGGGTTTGGGTTAAAGTAGAAAAATAAAAATATTTGAGGTCTAAAACGAAGTCCAATATTTTTCAGTGGTCATAGCAGAGGTTCCCAACTTGGGGTACATTTGCCTATCTGAAGTGGTATGCTTGCTTATTTTTCGTATGCATATTTTTCAATATCCCTACGATTAGACACGATAAAATATTTTGTCATGAGAAATTTTAGGGGTACATGCACGTCTATCGAAATGCTGAAGGGGTACATGTTCAAAGGAAGGTTGAGAACTCCTGGGTTATAGTTATTCCCGCACTATAGCTTGTTGTGGGTATCTGACATCTAACCAAAAAATTTTACTTTACAGAACGCACATCGAAAATGTATTTGCCAAACTTTATTCCTTTACTCTGTGAAGCAAAATAACTGACAAACAATAATAGGTCAGAAATTTCGCTTGACACCGGGAATAAAAATATCCAGACTCCGTCTCTGGGAAAATCGCAAAAACCATCGACTCCAAAACCCTGCAGTAGAATCCTCTTTATGAATCCATCTTCAGCCTATTTTGGATTTCAATAAGCGTGACTTCATTTTATCCATGGATGTACTAAGCGGATTCTACTCTAGTATATTTTGCCGCTCTAGGATATATCCACAATATCCAATGGATAGCTGCGCCGTTGGTTTGCAGTGCTTAAAACGATGTTTAGAGCTGAGTAGCGTATAAGGAAATTGCCTGAAAACGCGGAACGGTTAAGTATATACCGTATATGCGAACACTTTACTGTGGTTTCATTCATTTGTTTATTTGGATCTGTGCTTTTCTAGGAAGCCATGTGGTTGCAAGCTCATGTAGAATGAATAAGATACTCTAAAACTCCAAAAACACCTGTGTGAAACTTTTAAAGGTGTTATTCCGGCATTTATGTTTAATTAAATCACTTGGTGTCTTGCAGTTGATGAAAGTGCAATACTGGATGTCCAGTTTTCAGATTTTACTCATTCGCCGCCATCTGGGTTTAGTGAAATTATGGTGGAGCAACAGATTTTTTGAAAAATGGAAACGTACCATACAAGCAAAGTTGTGGTTGCAAGTTATTAGCATTTATGTGTTGGTTAGTTGCTGTTATTGATTGTAATTCCAGTATCACCCGAAAGCATAATGACCAAATCTTGCAATTGCGCCAGGCTTTATGGGTTACGATAAATGAAATGTCTGGTATTTTATTGAACTAAATCAACGATTAATTTGTTCCTATCTGCTAAAAAATGACGCAATATGCAGTTCATATTTTGTTTTAGTCTAATACCAATCTACAGCTTTCGACTGTTAGGCCATCGTGATCCGTATGTGAAGTCACTGTTCATCCTGTGTGATTGACTGGTCATAAATAAGCGTTCCATGTTGGAAGTATCGCAGTAAACACAGCAGTTTGTAACGTTTACACGCGCAATAACTAATTACTTCATAAGGAACAAGCTTGTTTGTGATAAACAGTTGCAAGGTGGTGTGCTCTGCTGATATCTATGCAAATCTTTGGGCTGAGCAGGTCGACACGCGGTGGCTACACAGGCTAATTCCCGTATGTGACGTTTCGTTTGTTGAGAATACGAACACAATTGTGTGATACCATAATGTGACGCTACGCTAGAGTAGTCCATCAAAAATTGTTTTTAACCTTCGAGGGTTGAACTTCAAAAATAAAAACAAGCGGGAACCCCCGCTTAGGTTTTGGCGTTATAAAGATTGTTAAAGTGATTAATATTTGTATTTCATAACACAAACAGCGTCAGTTGTGCGAATAAAACCATTGTTGTAGATCCATTACCTATAGAGCTGTCAACGGAGGCATTTGCATGGGCACTTCTTACCTCTGCACGTCTGATTGCGCAGTTGGGTGCTGAAACGAACATTGTGGTCAGGTAACGTGTCAACAACAGTCAGTCTGGATCGATCACCGTTTCGTGCTTTCTGCCAGGAAATCTGTTAGTGCAGATTTCACAGTTGTTGCTGCTTTTGTTAGTAAAATTTACAAAAAACGATAGCAAGGAATTGTGAAAGCGTGTTGTGTTAAGCCCTCACTCGTGAAAAACGAGTTGAACGATTTGTTCTACCACAACAATTTCTCTTGTGTTTTTGTGTACTATATTCTTCGTTTGTTTTGACCATAGCCATAGAAATCCTTTGGGGTCAGCTGCTGACGATAAAAGAAAGAAAAAAATGGAACTGAGCGAAGCAAGTTAAAATTGACCGTGAGCTGAATTAAGAGTTAAACGATAGAAAATTAACAAACTTAGCCAAAAACTCAAGAAATATTTGAAGGTTTTGCATTTAGTTGAGAAATGTTTGTCAAAGTTATTGCTTTGTTAAATTTGGCATAACATGTTTTTCCATTTTCTATGGCTATGGTTCTCGTGTTCATTATTTTGATAAATTATATTACACGTTTTGTATTGCAGTCACAGCATCTCTTTATATGCAAACTTGCAGCCAACTGAACTTCACTTTTGGTAGTTCTGCAGCCAGTTTGCTTTCTTGGTTGCAATTAAATGGCAGTATCAAGCTGCGTTTTTGTAAGAAGTAACTTGATTTTGCAAACCTTGTAATTTGCATCCAGGGTTGTACCTAGAGCGTGGATTTACTGTTGCAACGATTATTACTCGAAAGCTGACTTCAGTTACGAAACATGCTTTTTTGGTGCATAGATTACATTGCAGCAAAATGGCGAGAATGTCTACATATTATCAACATTCATTGTAAAATTCATTATTCATTGCAAAACATGTAAGTTCGTATAGATGATCGTTCATACCTGAGCCTTTTTGCGTTTAGCTTGTAGCTTTCGCACCACACTACTTTCACTGGGGCGGTGGTTCTGGTCTCCCATCTGCAATTGATGTCCCCAGTTCTATATTTTGTAATTTAATGCCGGGCGATTGTATGTTTGGCGTAAATCGGTGGTGTGTTGGTGAAATTTCCAGGGAATTGGTTGATCGAAAATGGTCAAGACGTTTACCCAAGCGCCGAAACTTTGCAAGGAGTTTGGGCAAAATAATTTGTATGCCTTTCGTACCTCTTTTTTGCCTCACTGCACTGTTTGAGTATGAAAAAAAGGCGGAGGATTGAGATTTTGTCACTAATATTGCTACTGCGTATATATTGTTTACTTAAACGACAAACTTGACGAGGATGCCACGCTTTCAGCTCAAATAGAAATCAAATCACGTTGCCTCGATTCTTTGCAGCATGAACTATTTCGTTATTTTGCTGCAAGCACTTCCGCAAAGTTATTTTTTGACGAAACTTTGCGGAAGTGTAAGTTTCTCACTGTCTCTGCAAATTATGCTGACGCCAGTTTGTGTTGCCAAATTTATGGCTATTCAAGTTTGCCTCATTGACCCAAAGCCTTATTGCAATAAGAACCTTTTGTGTAGGGCCGTAGGCGTTTCTTTTGTTTATATTGTGCCTCTGAGTTCATTGCTTTGGGCTTTTGGTTGAATATGCGTGAGTGTTTAAAAGCAATTATAATTATTGCTGAATGCAATACATGATGGGTGTTGTGTTGCTAGTACAGTTGCTTGGAATTCCATCACATAATCAACCCGAAGTTGTGGAAAGCTGTAGACCCTTTAAAGACCGCAGAAGCCGATATATCGTCAGAGACTTTCAGCCATAACTCGCCAGGCGATAGAACTAGAGAGGTGTCCAAACCATCTACGGATTCGGCAAGTCTTCTAGTTTCGATTTTCAAAAACATTTTGATTTGAGTTTTGGATTTTCTCTGGGTGACGTCAATCACGTCATAATGGGGGCATGTTTTCGCCTTTTTGGCCAAATTTACCGTTTCTGGGCGCCAACTCAACGAGCCATTTTTTGGCTCAAGCTTTTTTGGAGATTCGGGTCTTTAGAATCATTCGGGTCTTTAGAGCCCTTCATTGGTTTTCTAGCATATCTGGAGCCAGAGAATATGGTTGTGTAGATAATATTTTTATGAATTTGGTGTTCGGACAAACTTGGCATGCGTCGAATAAATTACTGTAGCTTGATGTAAAAAAAATCGAATCGTCCTTTAAAAGGGTCTTTTGGGTGGAGGGTGCTGGATTGAACCTTGCCTGGGACGCACCGGCAAATTTAAAATGCACAAAGAGCAAAGGATATTTGTTTACGTTTAAACAAATCGTGCCACGGTTGATTGACCAGGATGACGTCATAAGCTATGAGGGGGCGCTGAGAATGGATCTTGCCTGAGGCGCTGGAATGGTTTGCGCCGGCCAGGATATACTTCTTTCTTACAGTAGTTAACCCGTAATGCGACTTGACTACCAAATATTACAGAAATCGCCGACCCCCCCTCACCTTACTGGCTGGACCCGCCCCTGGTTGACAGTAAAATAATCCGGTTCCACCTCACACTGAAATATGCGGAAAATCAATCTTCCAATTTCTGCGGTCTGAATCTTTCACCATCACGACCGCGGTCTGACGAAATTTCACGCATGATCCGAGTAACCACTGGTGCGGTGTGTGTCGTCATAAACAACTCCCACTTTCCCGGTCGTAAAAAAAAACAACACAGCTTATCGTGCATTTGGGAAATATCTAACGTAGGCTAGAGGGCTTCTAACCTATTGTTTAAAACATTCCTGACAGCAAGTTATCTGCTGTACATGTAAAGGAAACGAATTTAATACTAAGTACCCAACTGGGGGCCAGCCAAAAGTCTGCTGGGGCTATGACCAACTCTTAGAATCGCCGTTGGAAACATGATTTAGTGAAGACTCGACATAAACCTACATGGGTAAAAGCGGCGTAGCCAGGAAAAATCAAGAGATGAAAAACAGTAGACTTGTGGGCACCCTAGGCACGATCCATTCCAGCGACCACCCCTCCAATACAAGATACTCAGCACATACATTACGGAAATACGAAGGACGTTTAGAAAAGTTTATTGCATTAATCAAATAGATAGGTTACCAAATTGCGACATCCCATGTCTATAGCAGTCCCGTCGCCATATGGGGGCTTTGGTGGGCTTATCTCCCTAAACAAAGCTCCAAGCCACCCCAAATTGAAATATGAAGCACTATAAATTAGTGGAAATTTTGTCAAATTTGAATGTCAAGCTCCCCCTTCACGAACTATTGATGACTTTCTGACGACGGCCTGTAGTATATGTGAAATTGAAATTAATAGGAAAAATATAACCCTTCTGCAGCAAATCTTAACCTTATGTTATAAACTGCATCGTCGTGTGTTTCGTTCACTTTCATCATATTCATTCCCCTTTGTTGGAGTACGTGAGTCACTTTCTGAACCACACAATTGTGTTTTTTTGCGCCACTTTGGCCCACCGCCCTAAGCAGCCGCCTCGTTGGCCTAATGGTAGCGTCGGCACTGATTGTCGCAGACAACCTTGGGTATTTAGTGTATACCAGGGCTGCGGAGCTCTTGTAAAAATGAAGTGGCTCCGGCTCCGGAGCTCTCTGCTTTCGTAAGCATGGCTCCGGAGCTGTGTTTTTATAACATGGCTCCAGCTCCGGAGCTGTGTTTTTTTATAACATGGCTCCGGCTGTGCTTTGTTAATACACTTTAACAAATTCGGTATTCCTAGTGTCCTTACAGCTAGTGAGCGTGTTATTCCAACATACTTTGAACAAATACTGATACCACTACCAGACCTGGGTAGTCGGAAGGAGTTTGGTCTACAGTGGCCGGAATTGATAAAAATTATTTTCTTTAAATCGGACTTCGGGCTGATCTTCTGCTCGCCGTTTATGACTGTTAGTGCCACAAAAAAGTCCGTAAGCGTCACACTTCGCGCTTTTGCACAAGGAATTATTCTCACAAAATGCGCGAATATTCACTGCGCTGGTGTTGACTGACTTGTTCACACCACACTCGGCAGTAATTCCACAGTTTGATGTGACTAGAACAAGTCCCGACATTAAATAAAAACGCGTTGTGACCTAAAATTCCTGTTAGAACAGATCCTCGGATTTCGCCGCGGGTGGCCTATTTCGATCAAAGTAATTGGTCTCGCAGCATGTGCGAACCATGGCAACTGTNAAGTACGCGAATGATAAATCTGATTTTTGGTCTTCGGTTTTGTTTCTGCTTCTAAAGCTTTGCACGTTGTGATCCAATTAGTTGGCAGTAACTCAGTTACTATCTTCGTCCTTTACACCAGACATATGTGGCCCGCGAGCTTTCTCACTACTGACTGTTGTGTGGATGTAACAGAAGGTAATTTATTTAGAACATGCACAACATCTTTTAATAATAATAATAATGTACAATATTACCGGCGTTAGACAAGACCAGGGTCTCCAAACTACAACCCGCGGGCCAAATCCGGCCTGCACAGACATTTCATCCGGCTCACGAAGACATATTGTCAATAATGAAAAAATAATGTATTTACAAAAATGTAGCCTATTGATTTCGTAGAATGTAACGTATTCCGAAACAATCCTATTACGCAAGATATCCGGTACACGAACTGTTCTGTAGTGGCTCTCTGACAAAAAAGTTTGGAGACCCTGTGTTAGACCGTAGAGAGCTTCTAGATAATAATCAGCATAAATAGGTTTCCCAAACTGAAAGATTTTGCAGTAAAAATGTACTCGGCGTTTAGAAGCACATGAATGTGTGAGAGTGGGCTACATTTTCTACTATGAAGGAAGTCATATCGAATGTCAGGCGAAGCACTGTCAATAATCTCCTACTTGCTACTGCTGACATATTGATATAGGAGCGATAGTGTCAGAGAAGCCTCAACCACAGGCACTGCATTGATTTGTAATACATTTTTAATGCCATTGTGTAATAATTTCGATGACACACTGACTTCACTCGCCTATTTTACTTTTTCTATCTTGTCAAATTGTTTTTTATACACCATTTTATGAGAAGTGGCCCGCGAGTTGTCACGTTTTTGTAAAATGGCCCGTAGGGCAAAAGTAGTTGGACCACACTGCTCTGCACAATAGCAGCGCGGAAGAAATCAGTGAATAACAAAGTTCGCGTGACGAAAGGAGTTGGAATAGACTCGTAATTGCTTGACGTAACAGCGGTAAACAACGAAAGAGTTAAGTTTGGAGTTGGTTGGTAAGCCCAATTGCTTGAGCTTTTTGTTGCTGTGGTTACGGAATATTCAAATAACTTCACTTTAAAAGCCATTTGAGACGATATCATCATGAATGCGTAGTGCGTTTTGCGAGTGTCGCGTAGCCGATGTGTGGAGACTGCAGACCGGGAGAATGCACCTTTCCATTTTTCTTGTTTATTCAAAGTCCTGGACACACAGCGTTATCAATAACATCGGTTACAAAACTCATAGGGGATCTGCTTTAACCAACTATTATCGGCGTTCGGCAATGACTTTCATTGTGGCTATTTTAGACCACTGTTGCCACTTTGTTGCTGCGGATAAGTACTAAATTTCGTGATTAAAAAACACTAGATTCACAAAAAAACTAGATTACAAACACATAGCGGATTTGTCAGATTGCAAGAAAATTGGTGTTGTGCTTAAGAACAAGTGAATGTTTAATGAACATTATATATTTATTTATTTGTATAGGGGAAAAAGTCTAACCATACATACTTGCCATTGCTCCTGAGAAATTCCTTGAGCTCTGAAATGCGAAACTTAGGCCAATGGGGAAATGGCTCCTCTGTTTCATGATTTTCAGCATGGTTACAACCATTTCAAAAACCTATCAAGCTTGAATTTCCCGTTCAGAAATGCGTTGCAATGGAAACAAAGACATTGTGAAACTCACTGTATGGCAAAGCAGGGACAAAGAAAACGGAAGATAGCACCAACCCTTATTTTGTACAGGTCACTGAAGCTTTTAACACATGGCCACAGTGAGTTAGTACCGGTTTACTTACAAACAGATTATATGTTCTTGTGTAATTTAAAATGTAATTAGATAAAATTTTTAGCAAATTACAATTGTACAAAATCAAAAAAGTCTCATTGCAGTTACAATTACACAAAATTGTGTGTAATTGATTACATTCAGGTCACGCATGAAAAAACACTAGAACACGAGATCAAATGCGAAAACACTAGATCTAGTCGAAAAACACTAGGAGTGGCACCACTGTTTTAGACTAACAGCTAGTCAGCTACTACTGACCTGTGTAAATAATCTCGGTGCAATTCACCAATGCGATCGGCATGCGGGCTAGCGTGTCGACTAGCCAGTTGTATGCATCACTGAGCGCTATTGTTTAGTCATAATTCATAATTGACGATAGTAAGGTGCTTTAAGCCGTGAGCCAGTTCATAGAGCCTTGTTTTTCTGGACGCTTAGCAAAGTGTTGGATGATGCATCTCAGAAAGTGCCCGGAGCTGCTAAAAAATTAACCTCCGGCTCCAGCTAAATTTTAAAAGCAGCTCCGGCTCCGGCTAAATTTTGCAAACAGCTCCGGCTCCGCAGCCCTGGTATATACCGTATCGTGGTCCAACAATTTTTGACCTACGGGCCATTTTACAAAAACGTGACAACTCGCGGGCCACTTCAAATGAAATGATGTATGAAACAACAGTTGAAACTAACAAAGGGAAGAAAAGTGAGTGCGTCATTCAAATTATTACACAATAGCAATTTATCACAAATCCTTGTCAGCAGGATGCCTGTGGTCGGGGTTTCTCTGACACTATCGTTCCTATATCAATACCAGCTTGGGGAGGCCCGAGGAAAGACTGAAAAGGGCCCTCTGATGACGTCATCATACTCAGCTAACCGTGACAAGCACTTTTGATAAAGCCTAAGATATGGCCACCCAAGGATACGTTCCTGAGACTACGCCATAACTGACATAGCAGGAGGAAATGCAAAAGGGTGTAGGGCCTACATGATACACAACTTTGAAAATACTGCAAGTTGGGAAGACAAGGCTGGCAACACAAAAGGTAGGCAATAGCAAGTTGGCATCGCCCCCACATATAATTTCGCACCCCATTTCTCGGCATTCACCATCAATAAACTACAAAGTTTACCCCTTTGAAAGTTTCACACTTTCCCCCTTTGAAAATATGCTTGGAAGTTGGTATCTTGAATTTGTTCACATCCACGTCTTTATGGGAATCCATGAAACTATAGACAACAACCAAGAAGATTGAAAACACCACATTTGTTTTAAATTTCATCCTTTTAACTCCAAGAACATAGCATACAAAAGCACCAACCTGAGACTTTTTTTAAAAGCTTTGAGGCTGGATGAGTTAAGGCTGCCATCATCTTGCGTTGACACTAGTTGTTTGAAATATGTGCAAAAGTAGGAAATAATTCATCCTCATCGCAAACATTTATACTGCAGCAAGTAGCCTACACAGTTTATTAAATCTGTGCTGAGAAAAAAAACGGACGGTTCAAGTTTATACTGGCTAAGAGCTGGCCAAAAAATTTAACATCACCTACCAGGTCTACCTTAAACCAACCATGTACTAGTCAGCTTCAAATAACCTCTGACTTCAAGCATAGGCTAAATTCAAATCACGTGAAATATCTGTAGAAAAAATGAGCACTCATAATACTCGAAAAATGCCATTTCGGTCTTTCGCCAATCNTATATGACACGGCGCTCGTCTTTGTTAACACTGATCAGCTATTGTGCCATTGTGTTTTCATTTGCTCTAATTTTCGCTAATGATTGGTTTACTGCATGCGATGGCTTTTATGGTGCTTCTGCTTTTT
>JGI24158J21664_10004651_pt1 | contig 17704 bp, 9 predicted proteins | sample Ectturendosymbi3_FD_21664 | JGI IMG/M metagenome (IMG submission 21664)
TTGATGGTGGGGTCAATAAGGCGGGTATGAGCACTGCGGCACCAAACATGAGCGCAGTACTCTGCAGTCGAATGGACCAGGGCTAGGGTGGCTGTTCTGAAGGGCAGGTTTTAGTTGTTGAAGTTGACTTTCAGCTCACGTTTGGCTTCCTTGTTGTTGAGGTGGAAGACTGCCGATACCGTTTTCATGGTGCTGAGCTTTAGGTTCCAAGTCTGGAGGTATTCACCTAGTGTTGCCATGTCCTTGCTCAGNGCCCCTTCCACTGCCAGCCAATCTCCATCAGCATGCATGATTGCTAGGTCGTCAGCATATGCNTACTTTCTGGAGATGGTGGCTGGTAGGTCATAGGTGTAGATGTTGAACAGAAGGGGCGCCAGGACAGATCCCTGTGGGACGCCGTTCTTGAGGCGTCGTAACCTGCTCCTTTGGCCATTTCCGGTGGTAAGGGTAAAGCTGCGATTGCTAACCATCTCCATGATCATGTGGACCATGTGTCTGTCAGGCAGCAATCGCAGCAGCTTGCAGGTGAGGCCGCGGTGCCATACGGTGTCGTAGGCTGCTGTGAGATCGACAAACACAGCTCCGGCCGTGGTCAACACAGCTTCACGCGGTAAATAGCGCAAAAATGCAGTCTTTTCATTTCTGACATAACCTGGACTGCAAACGAAGTGTTATTGGAGTGAAAGAAAATGAGGAAGAAGTAAATTATGAGGTTTCTGTCTTTCCCTTAATGGAATCTCAGTATCTTCCTGTGTCTTAATACATAATCTCATAGAATTGCTGATAAGTTTCATAACATAGTTGCTGGTAAAACTCTGTAAAAATATGTACGCTCGTGAAAAACTTATAATATCCGATGCCATTATTTATGTGTTGTATTTCTATATACGACCTAGCAAGACTTCCAAGTTTTACTCAGACTTTTGGAAAATACTTATTTTGAAAAACAATATGTGCAAACAATATCGCCAAATTCATGTACTGTATTTATAATCGTAGGTTGTCTAATCACTTTGGCAACTAACCTACTGAGATTGCATCAGTCCACAAATATCAAACAAGACTTGCTTCTTTGCAAAAATATTATTTACCCAGAACGAAAACGTCTCTGGGTCAGCGTTCTTTACAGAATATTGGTCCCAAAATTGGCCTGTTATTCCTGAAGCTTTGACATCTCTTTCCATTTATTCATTTGCAAAACAATATAAAATGTCCTGCTATCTAGCGAAAATTCTTGTTGATTTTCGTTTGATATACTTGGAACTTTTCTGTAGTATTGTGTTGATGCCCCTCTCATCTTTTACCCCTACAGTTGCTCACCCCAACTCCTGTACATAGGCATGTTTTCTCTCACTGTTTTTGTTGTTTTATCTGCTTACCTTACCTGACGTTGATTCGATGCATTTTGATATTTACTTGCTACTTGTGAAACGTCTTCATCAAGATTGATTTGTGTTAGCAAAAGGCTGGCTGAGGACCTGATCCAGATGGTCTTTCGCCAAACCTTTGTAATTCAATATGATTGAACACGATGGTTAAATTGGGAAACCTTAAATTTCTGATGTTTTTATTTTCTCATCAACATGAAATTAATTTGTGATCTTTGATCGCATTGTTTTTCCTCTTACTGCATCCGTGTTATTTCGTGATTTGAGTCACAAAAATGCATGAACAAACCATACCATCTGTCAGGAAAAAAGTTAATGATTCACCAGCTTTGGTCAAGCTCCTAGAGTTTCTTTACAATTTCCGTTTTTAGCAAATGTGCAAAGTTTGATGTACAAAAACGTTTGCCGTTTGACTATCTCGGAGCACAGATTAATGGGCTCATCAAACTACGTCGTATGTCAAAAATATAATCTCCTAGCCAGAGGCCTCCAAACTACGAACCGCAGGCTAAATCGGGCCCGCGAAACCTAGCCGCAAAGGCATTTTGTCAATAATGAAGAAATAATATATTTACAATGATTTTATTGGTTTCGTAGAATGTAACATATCCCAAAACAAGTACTTTACGTAAAATGCCCGGCCCTCGAACTGTTGTGTAATAACTGATTTGGCCCCCGACAAAAAGTTTGGAGACCCTGTGCTACCACCACCAAGGTTGGGTTTGTGTGCAAGTTATTGACATACAGCAATGTGAACAATTTTACTCTGGGTGTTTGATCTGCAGAACTACACATTTGTAAGTCCCATTTATGCTGAGCCAGATGCACCAGTCATGGCGAAAGCCATGCACAAAATCCCGCAAGTCCGACCACACATGTTTTTTCTCTTATTTATTTTCATAAATGGTTGCTGTTTCACAATTACAGAAAGTCGCCATGTTTTCTGCACAAGCAATACCAGAGAAGTTTGTGACCAGCACCGCGACCATCTGAAACTGCGTTGAACAAAAATAGAAAAAATGCTTTGAAGTGATTTCTATTACAGAAAGTTTTTGTAGTTCTAAACATTTTGCGGTCAAAATCAGTTTATATGCTGAATTTTGTTGACTCTCGTGGAAATCGATGTTAAATTCTTTCCTTTCAACGTTGTTCTGTTCTTGCTTTGTTCGAACAACACATCAACACTGATGTTTGTGTAAAGTTGATGTAGATTTTTGGCGACGACCTAGGAAACAAATTCAAACTGACAGTTGGCAATTTTCAAACTGAGAAAAAAATTAAATCGAATGTTAGCACACGCTTTCAAGTATTCTGCGTCCATTAGCAATGATGTATGCTGCCTGCCATCCATTAGTGGTTCCAGAGGCAAGACGTATAAATTGTTAGCATTTTTATATTTGGTTTATTGAGCTTTTAATATGCAAGTGAACAAGGTTTGGCGTTGCTAAAAGGATTTAGAATTTTCCCGCCTGAACCCGTGCCAAATTGGACCAAATAAGACAAAACTGAATGATAAGCTTGAACACAAACAATGAACAAAAAGCATTTCTCGATCATTTAATGGTTATGTATGAGTAACACCAAAATATCAAGCAATAGAGTGTAAAAATTACAAACGTCTCAGTACAAATTATTTTGTACAACGTGTGCAGTAGGAAAATTTTCTTTGCATTTTTGACGTGGGCTTATTGGACAATATGTGATTTTTTATTTTATGACCCCAAATACTATGGTAGCTCTGAATTTTGCAAGATTCACAAGTTTTTCATAGACAATTGATTAAAAAAAATTAAAATTTTGTTCAGTACAAAATATGTTAATAAAGTCTTCTACTTAATCCAGGAATCTCAAAGTCAAATTCCTCTGAGGCCCTAATGAGGACTTTTCAAGTAACTCGAGGGCCGCATTATGACACTGACGCAATCGTGGCGATACCGGAACCGTATTAGAAAGAGCTTTAGCATTTTGTTTCTTGCGAAAGGCATCGTGGATGATAGGCAAATCATTTCTAGCCGTGTCTAGGTTTGTTTAAAAGAAACTTGTTCGCTTGGTTGCCAAGCACTTTTGAACACCGGTGAATAAACTAAATAGGCTAACTTATATGATGATTATTTCAAAATTCCCCAAAAGCATCGCTGGCTGCGTGTTTGAGACCTCTGACTTAATTTAAAGTATTTCAGACTTCTTCCAATTTAGAAACTGCATACTGAGCATAACACGATGTTGCGGCAAGACCTTCCTCTTCTTATAGGCTCCTTTCGTCAGTATCGGCTATTTTGTGCGCCGCGCGCAGCACAATGTGGCTATTAAAGAAGTGGTCAAAGAATACTCAGGGCCGGATTAACAATTGTAGCAAATGTAGCAATTGCTACGGGCCCCGCGCTTTTGGGGGACCGCGATCTTTTGTGTTAAATTTCACTGAAACCAAGTTAAATTTTTCATTTTGTCTGGGAATTTGCTTCTGCATGAAAGTCCATTTAGCATAGCTAAATTTTTGAAGTCATTTGATTTTAACTTGTTCTTTGTCTACAAATTCAAGTTGTTGAGGGATCAGTTTTCGCACACTTGCACATAATTTTTCTTGCATGTTGACAAACACATGACTTGCTTCAGAGCTTATTAAATGTGGTTCTAGAGCAATAGTTCCCAAACTGGGGGTAAACTACCATCCACGGGTAATATGTGATTCTTCCATGGGTAATGCGAAACCAAAATCACAATGTTGCTTGGTATCATGAGTGATCACTGCAAAAGTGATTTTTGACCTGAAATGCGAAAAATTTGTATTGAGGGTAATAAGACAGAATCGCTACCTTGATTTGGGTAACAGCTCGAACAAGTTTGGGAACCACTGTTCTAGAGTTATTAATAAACTTTAAGAGCGAGACTCCCAAACTGGGAGTCCTCTCGGCATCTCTGAAAGGGGGTTGACGGAAGCGGCTGCATTGTTCACTTCCCCTAATATCAACCCCTGATTATATGTACGGAATTTATTCAGTGCAAAGAAGTCACTATTCTGCTAATGGTGACCAACTGCAGTGGAGAACAGTCACTTTTTGAACGTGGGATGGTAGAATGAAGAAAAGAGCACCATTAGACAAAACAAGCTGAACTGCTTGATTCTAAAGAGTATAGAGCATGAACGTGTATGTGAACCAGGTACTACCAGTATCAAAAACAAATTCGCTATGGCAAAATCCGGAAAATGCAATCTTAAGCAAGAGGCTTACTGCTTTTGACATTCGACTTCGACACTTATATTGAGCCTACACTGTCTAGATAGCACTGATCAAATTTCTTGATGAGTCTAGAACAATGTTTCCAACCAAAGTCCGCGGTGGTGTCTGGATGAGTCCGCAAGCACTAGGGGCAAACAAGTTTGCTTTAATGCCCACAAACAATAGTAATTTTACCAACTTTGTACAATTGACATTTTTGTTTGTAAAGCGATTAAATGTACCCAATCAGCGTGAACATTTCAAAAATTATACTGTTCCACACGGCATTTATACTTTTGAGGTAGTGTGGCCGGTAGCTTAAGTGTAAAGTTTTTATCTGAACTGCAGTTAGCTTTTACCGTTTTATTTTATCGTTTATAAACGAAAGCGGGCGTTTGCATATATACTGTTCCTTCCAATCATTTTAGAACAGTTGGAATTGATATAAAGCACCAGTGCAAAATCTTAGCAAGTTTGTTTCGTGGGAACATGGCCTCTGCGACCTCATTCTGGTTGCACCAGCGAACCATCTCCATGCAGGGAAAAGGTAATATATTTTCAGATGTGTCCACGACATTGCCGCGTTTGTAGCAAAAATACAGTTGTGGTTCCATTGAATTGGAAGTGGAAAAAATGGCTGCTTTTCTGGCATTAAATACATTTGCAGAAGAGGCAGAAATTGATTTGCGCTGCATACGTCAAGTCTTCATTGAGCGCCCTACAACATCTCTCTGAGTTGGATAGGTGTATCCCTTCTCACAATTACATCAAAATATTTAACTGTTTTTGAGGTGCCAGACCTTCAGGTTTATTGTGAAGTGGATTGCATTGCTGAACAGCTGATTGAGCTGCATGGTTGACAGCTATGGAGCCCCTGACTCAAGTTTGAGTGGATGTCCAGTCTACTAACCATTGGAACCAAATTTTTCTGATTAAATACTTTCATGGGTTTATCAAACCCTAGTCAAATGCGGTGACCACGTTATACCTACGTAAGCACGCGTAGGAGCGCTTTCCACGCTTCAGTAGCTTCATATTTTTGTGTGATATGTTAAAAGGTGCGCTTGCGGTCATCCTCGCTCTTTTCGATTTTGCAAAGGGGTGAATTCGGGTTCAGCAGACCCGACGAAATGGTTAGTGTGAGGTGGCATGGGCACGCTAAACCCACGCTATGGTTAAAGGGGGGCTAAGCGCCAGGTGGCTGTAAAGAGCTGAAACTCACTCAGCGCATGCTTCTACGGCAGGGGTGTGCAACAGGCGGCCCGCGGGCCACAACCCGGCCCGCCAAGCCATTTAGTGTGACCCTTGCCAACACTCTGAATTTCCCCATCATGCATGAAAATCCTAATGCACATGAAAAAACAAAAGTGTACATGAAAAAACTAAATTTTTCGTGTGGCCCAGCTAGATGTCTGAAGTTGGTTGTATGGCCCACCGACAAAAAATGTTGCACACCCCTGTTCTACGGTCATGTTAGCAGTATACAACATAAGAAGTACTTTAGGTCCAAAATTTTTTTGTTGTGAGTAATTCAGTTCAGGCATATATGAAATCTACACTAGCCCCCTTTATGTAAAAAATCGTATGATATTAGAGTACAAAGCAACTTTGTTAGTGCTCAAACTGCTCAATGAGAGTTGTATTTTCAGTGTAATTTTTGTGATAAACTTCAGTTGAAGGAAAGCATATTTTTGTATTTTTGAAAACCGGGTTCATCGCACCCGACGAAATGGTTAGTGTGACAAAAATTGAACCAAAGTAATCCAGGGTTAATGTCGGCAGACAGCAAAAACTCTTGTTTTTTCCAAGTACATGCTGTTGTGAAGCTGTTTTTCAACACTATAACTATTTATAAAACTAAGCAACGATACCAACTTCAACGAGAAGACGACATTAAGTGTGCGTCGACAATCACAGGCGCTTATTTCGACAAACTTGTGAAACTAACATAGAGACATAATTCTCATTGAAATTTGTGAATGTGGGCGATAAAAGAAATTTGCTAAAATTAATGTTTGTGTTATTCTTGTAGTCTTGTTCTGTCTTGAGTCCGCGAAGATTTATACTGGTCCGAAAAAACTCCGTGTCTTAAAAAGATTGGGAAACACTGGTCTAGAAGCATTAACTATTGTCTCTGTAATGTACTTATGAGCTGTACAACAATGTATTTCTTCTTGGTAAAAAGATACGTTTTTCATTTTTGATACAAAAGATATGTAGCCCATAATGTCCACCAGTCGCCATTTAGGACCAGGTGTTTTGCACTTACGAAATTCAGTGTGCTTAATCTTCGTTACATGGATGTCCACATAATTTATCATTTTACAGCAAAAGCGGTCACTCGTTTAAGATCTAAACTTGGGGCTCCGCGTTGGTAATATGCTACAGCCTCCGCGCCACCTTAATCCGGCACTGAGAATACTGGTCTGGGAATGTGGGCGGTTGTAATGACTCGCTTCATGCGCTTAAATGTATGTGCCCGGTAGTAGCAAAATCGAATTTACGCATCCGCTTGGAATTAATTATAGCTTTACACATGCGAGCACAGTTATAAACTGTTTGCGACAAATAGTTTGTTGTCTGCGTGCAACACTTGCTTGGAAGTTTGTGTTGTTAAATTCCACGTTTGCTTTATTAATTAATTTTCAGTTTACTTTTCAATTGTGATTAAGAGACAGGAATCGATCCATGGCCTATTTCTGTGTTGCTCGAAATAACATCCGGTGTTAAGTATCGACTATATTGTGCTTTAAGTTAGGTTTGTCACTGTTGTGACCTCAACTAAAGGGTGTCCAGGAGATTTTTTCTTCTGTAAGTGTTAGAAACGAAAATGTAATACGAAAAAAACAGGTTAGTCTGTTACAATTCACAAGGTAATCGGGATATTACACCCGTGGCTCCAATATATTTGTTACCTGATGATATTCTTAAAAACGAGTGTGGCATAAAAGAACTTTACAAATGTGAGACTGCGAACGTATGGTGGTTTTGAAAATAGTATGCACGACAGAGCTCACCTTGTATTGCACATTATTCAACCCATCTTTCCAGTGCATTTGTTTTATATAGTCCGGAAGGATCATCTTAAAGCGATCAGGGTTTGGTTTATTTCCTTTGTCGCGCACGTGTAAAATTGATGTGTATCTAAAATAGACGCAGAAAGCTTTTTCTGTCACATCGCAAAAGTTTTAAATGGCAAGGATGAAAAATTGGGCTTAACTTAACGAAAAAAACGTAATTTGTTTTTCAGTGTGGAACCATTTTGCAGCCAATTTGCGATCTTGCCTTAAGACCTTTATCTTAGAATTCCAATCATATTTCAGCAAAAAAATTAAAAATGTCGTACGCTTTTTCTGTTTCCTGAAAGTAGTATGTAAAAGGCAGTTTAACAGAAAAGTCATAAGAAAAAATGTGCGATTAAGTACCACACTGCGTAGTGCTTCGAGGTTTCACAGATATTTAATTTCAATTAAAGTGTATACAACAAAATTATAAAACAATGCCTTGAACATTTTCGAAGATAATACTGAGATTTATAGTTAGTCAAAAACACTACAGACTCTGAAGCACAGCAATGTAACGTGCCTGTCCTGAAAACAGAGTTTGCCCTGAAACTTTTCACCGTATTGAATATACTTTTTACATTCAGGATTTTTGAGCAACTTTGCGTTTGCCTTGAAAAACATCCAGAACATCCTCAAATATACTTAATATGTTTTTATACCTCGCAACATCCAACGATGCGCTGAATGGCGTCATACCAGTAAACTGCGCTCTTTGGAAACACACTTCATCCTCTGCTCCCCATCCCCAGTACTCGTTTGGGTATCCGTTTATCTTTTCGTAATGCTCAGCTTTCATCAGAGTCACTCCTCCTGTTCAAACATGTTCACTTTGTACTTACTTCTTCTCTGTAGGTTTCGTTTATTCAAACACTCGTTAATGCAAAGAAAAAGCTAACTGGACTGACATTTTTAATCTATTTATAAGATAACTAGCAAAGAAAACGAAATGCAAAATTACATTTTCTTGTTCAAATGTCTGAGGTAAAATTTTAGATTTATTAACATTTTTAGAATCTTAGATTTTGAATTTATACAACCCTTAAACATAAAACAGCAAAAGGCAAAAATGCTACTTGTGTTTAATATATATAAAAATGTCTAAACGCGGAACGTGGCAAATCTGACGCTTTGGCAAACAAAATCGATGGCGAATGTTTAATTTCTAAACGCCATGGTTCTCAAAAATTTGCTCGAGAAACTAAGAACCAATGATCTTCTTTAGCTCAGACGCCGTGTGGTGAAAACTACAGGCAATGTTTAGAGCTCGTGTTGTACCGAGAAAAAGTGAGAATAAGGTTGGGCAGAGACCTTTCTTCTTTTTTAGTCATTCATTTTCACACAAATAGTAAGGTTGAAACTTTGGGGTAGTTGTTGAAAAACGCTATACTTGGCGAAAAATTTGAGTTTTCAGTCCGCAAAAGACTTTCTTTCCAACGAAAGTCATCCAGAAGTGCAGCACGGTCGAGCTTTGCTGCTCTATAGTAACCCCTACCGAATTTTTCACACCATTTGCCAGAATGTAAGTGTTGCTTGGCAGGACGTTACCTATTTTACCAAGACACTTGATACTTTGAATTAATACAACTGATACTCAAATATTTAATGTGTGCACCTTCATTTCACATCTTCATCCGTTCCATTCAAACAGACATTTTATCCATTATCGAAAACGTTTGTATGATGACGAGAAACTAATGCATAGGGATTGGTGAATTAATTTTTAATTGTTCACTTAATCTCATTCCCACTTTTATTTTCCAATTTCTTACTTAATCTCATTCGCATATATGCTTATGCATATGGACCCACTGATCTTGTTAGTGTGTATAGATGAAATATCCAAAACTTCAAGATATATCTCTTTTTGTTTATGTTTTTATTGTTCTCAATCAAGAAATCTAAAACAGAATAAAAATATGACATCCTAACGGTTTTTACCTCTGCACGTTAGATCATGCCGTCTTAAAGAGGAAACAAATGGTCTTTTACGGGATTGTTTGCAACTCCCTGATAAAACGTGATTTGTTCAGTGGCAACATCTCTGATGTCAACCAGTGTGGATGATTTTGAAAATATAATGTAAAGCAAAAGATTCGACACAAATTTCAATTCTCTTACAAATTTCGTTTCATTTTCATAAAACTAAAGCAAGAGCATTTTCCTTTTTTTCCGCTTTTCTTCTACAGCTAAATGCAACCGATTTGCAGGGCATTTCGAAGTGATCCGTGCGACAGAAAAAGACTGTCCTGCTTTTGTCAAAACCGTTCAAAAATCCTGAAACGTTTTTGCCTCGAGAAAAAATGACAGTGTTTATATAAACCGACCGACCAGTGTTCAGGTTTGCAGATGTGAAAGGTGTCTCAATTAAGAAAGTGTTTTTTTACCCTAAAATAGACAAAGCTGATCGGAAATTGAAAAAATAAACGGTTGCAGCGAGTTGTTTTTAACAACAGACATTAATCACGTAATTAGTCTCCGCAAAGGTGACTGAACTTAATCAATCGGCAAAAGTTTTTAATAAGCAATCGATCTCAATTCAAATAGAACAATTTTATTCTACATCGTCAATTTTATTGTACTGCGTCACCTTTGTGGAGATCTGCTTGTTTGAACACGAAAGTTACAGAATGTGCTGATTTTTGCATGAGACCACAAGTTTATCAACTTGTGGAATGAATCGAAATTATCATCTGTTTTAGCTGTGTATTTTTCAAAAATTGTTTACTGCTGAACATGTCTTTTTGGTGGGTTAAGTACCACAGGACACTGGAAACCTAACGCAAGAGTAGTTTTGGGCTTTTTGGACTGCCTGTGCAAATAAACAAAACAATATATATCTATATATCAAACACTAAAACGTCAAAAATGTGGATTAAAATATATTGAAAAACAGTTGTTTGTGGGATTTTCGAAAATAAGTTATGTCGACGTTTCAAACGTTTTGTGTTTCTGGTAAGAGCTCACTAGTCCAAACGTTGATTTTGTTAGCTTACTACAACAAATAGTTTAAAAAATATGAACTTTGCGAGATGTAAAATCGGTAAAAAGCTAATGAAAGCCCTTTCATTTGCGCCATGTAAATGTTTTTGAAAAACTATTGATTTTCAACTAAAAGATTTGTTTTAGTGTTTCGAATGTTTGTACCAGACGTCTTTGTTCCACGCTAAAAAAATCGATACGTTTTTAGGATTAGTTGTTGCGCGTATTTTCGACCAGTCCTTGATGCCTCTTTCGCATTTTGCTCGAACATCAAAGTTTCATTGCTACACGAGAATGAGATCTCAACTGAAACCAGTGGCGTGCAGAGATCTGGTGATGGCCTGGGCGACTGCTTAATTGTATGTCCCGTCCCCCTACCAAATTCTAGTATTGAGGAGTCTCAGCAGTGGCGTATGGTAGTCATTGTTACTGGAAACATGCTGTTTGTGACGTCACACTATGACTTCATATTCACATTCGCAAACCAACGTTTTGGCGAAGTTTGTTGACACAACATGCGCATCATTCTTCACGCACTCTCCTTCCTCGTTGTTGCAAAACGTGTCGCAGTAAGGGCAAGTTTTCGCAAATTTTGCAACTTTTTTACAGCTTCCTAAATACTCAGAATTTATGTAGCGCAATATTTTAGGCTGGTTCAAGGAATTTTATATTGCAACTTTTTTCTTTATTACATGCGACGTTTTACTGCAACTTTTATCAAGTATTGTGCAAAATGTAAAAGTGTGATTTAAAAAACATGCTTTAAAACTATTTCACTGTAGTTCTGTTCTCTTTGATGACCGATTCGAGCAGAACAGTGACCTAAACGCAATTGTAGAAATGACCCGGCCAAACATCAGTCCAGAACTACATTCCAAATTGTTAAATTGCCAAGCAACGTCATGCACTGTTATGCGAAATTTTAGCATTCTACGCAGACTGTTGGCAAAAGATGGCCATTTCTTCCCCGATAATGTTTGGAAATATTTAGCATTGCATGGAAATAAATTGCTTGAATAAATCACTGTCATTTAAAATGCTTGTGCATAACCAGGGTTTTCTTAAGGTGTTGTAGGAACGCGATTCGGGTCCCCAGAATTGAAAATCGGGTCCCTAGAATCAGAAAAAATTATCATCGGGTCCCTAGAATCAGAGAAATCGGGTCCCTACAGGTCCATACCGGGTACCTAACATTTTCCTTAAAAAATACCCTGACATAAATGCAACTTTTTACTGCAACTTTAGTTAAATATAGATGCAAATTTCTCACGATTTTATTGCAAGAAAAACTTGCCCTAATCATCAGCGTTCCAAGTTCGGAGATCGAAGCAAAACACAGCACTCAACGCCAAAACAGTAGAGATGTCAACCGAGTTTTGGAAAATTTTTCCGCGCAGTTGCAGCTCCGCGTGATTCAAAAAGTGGGAAGCCCCGCCAGTGCCACGAACCGTGTGGGCGTTTTACATCTAATGATGGGTTTTGCAAAACAAATTTAAGATGTTTGGGAAACTATTGTCTTCCAAAGAGATGTTCGCTTGTGTGTCAGTCAGTGCAACCGCAAATACTGTATGAAATTCTGATTAACTTGTGACAGCAATCTAAAATAGTTATTGCTGTTGGGGGGTAAAACTCAAAAAGTGTTGAAGGTCGCGGTGCAGTGCGGACGCGGACAAGGAAAAGGGCAACACATGAGGTCGCGGTGCGGACAGAGGAGGGGATTTTTCTGTCCGTGCCATCCCTACAGAGCAATTCATAACTGCAAAAATATCCGGAAACTTGTTAAACAGGGGAGTAGAATCAGTGATTAATCACTTGTAGAACACCCTCAGTACTACTACGTCAGCGCAGTTCACAACTGCAAAAATATGAGGTTGCGCATTAAAACAGTGGAGTAAAACACACTCAAAGCTACGACAGGGCACTTCACAACTGCAAAATCATCAGGCTGGCGAATGTCTCGTCGAATAGCAGTCAAGCAGAGAAGGTATGCCGCTGGATGGCGGATAACCAGGGTTGCGGAGTCCGAGGTAAAATGTTCGACTCCAACCTTTCTAAAATTTCAGACACCGAAACCGACTTCTTAACACAACGTGAATGAAGTTTGGCTGTCAACAATTTTGCACCAACCAGCAATCAGTGGAAATCGTGGTACACCGCAAAAATTATCGGTTTCAATAAAAGTTTCCAAAGAAATTGTACCATTTCAACAGGCATGGGTTAGAATTCCTAACTTAGGAGTGGGATGTAAAAAATGATTCATTGAGATTTCCAAAGTCGGAGTCGGATTTTTTATCCGACTCTGACTCCTAATGTACTTAGGAATCCGACTCCACCCAAAAACCTCGACTCCTTGGATTCCGACTTCGCAACCCTGGCGGACACTCATTGTTGACAGGTTGAAACTTAATAAACTACACAAGAATTGAGAATGGGCATAGAGTACGCAAGAAAACTTTCATTTTTAGTTATGTAGCTGTTATATGCACAACTACTGGGGGAGCAGAACAGATACGGGCTTGTGTGAGCCATTGTGATAAATCCGCCTGAACTGTCAATGAATGACGATGCTCAAAATGATACACATATTGCTAGCGCAGGTGTGCGGCTGTATTAGCGCACACCCATGGTTGCTTGCCACATCAAAAATCGAAACGGGAAACTTGTGATGCATCAAAAAGTCAGCAAAATGAAGCAAGTTGAAATATGACTGTTTTGAAATTGGCTCAGAAAATCAATTAAATGTCCATAATTATCTTTCAATCCTTTTTTTATTTTCCCTTGGTCGCACGATCTAGAAAAAAAGTCACGTCACTATCAGTTTGATTGGGTGTGTTCCGCACACCTAAAGTATAGGTCACTGGTATTGAAGAATGTGAGATTACTGGCTATTGAGTACGTAAAAACTAGTGTTGACAAAAAAAAAAGTTACGAAAAATCAAACCATGCAGCATGTGCTAGTAGCCTTAAAACTGGAAAAATAATCTGCTTACAGCACTTAATTTTTGTAATTTAACTCTTTGGATGCCCGGGCCCGTCGCCCCCTCTGCACGCTACTGATTGAGACCCAAGTCGATGGCTGAATAAATCGTAGAGTTTGTATTTTTCCAAACCCTCTCATGCTGATGTAAAAAAGTGATAATTATTCCGGAAAGAAAAATCAAAGAAAAAGCAAATATTTTATCAACTGCGTTTGTCACTACTACTGTTTTCTTTCGTTTTCATCAAAGAATTTCTTTCGTTTCCATCAAACCTACCAAACATCGCCCAGTTTATTGTGTAATTTTGTCCACTGATTAGAGACGACAACTGCATTGGTCTATTTCGGCATTTGTACAGGTTTCTATCATTTTCCATGATCAGATCTACATCATGAAACACGATGCAATCGTACGGGTAATCCTTCTTTGCCTCCAAGTAGCCGATGTTGAACAACTTTCCTCGGTTGAAAATGCCATTTGCAGTCTATAAGGTAAAATCAGTTGAAATTATTTGCTGGATTCGATATCAAAGCTGCCAAGCATATTGATGCCGTATGCCTGCCAGACGCACAATTTAAAATAGCCAAATTTGCAAAAATAACAGGTCTGGCAGACATCCGGCTAGACCTGAACTATAACAAAAAGATCTAATTCATTTTTAATCTTGGCATTTTGAAATAGGTTTACCATACTGTAGTTTTTTACTTTCTGTCAAAAAACTATATACACAGTAGTTCTCAGACATGCCCCGGGAAACAAAACAAGTGTTTTAGACAACAAAGCTCCATTCTGTTCATTTTACATAAAAAGTTTAGTTACAACATGCGTTTCACCAGTTTTCGCTTTTCTCAGTTACTAGTACAAGATGGATACACATATTGCCCTAAAGTCTATTCATGTCATTTGCAAGTGATCTGACCATATAAATCCCGCTCTTGCCGGTTTCCCAAGTCCAAGTATATCCTAAATTTTCTGACAAAAATATCTTTTAAAGAATATGAAATATGTTATTCTAATTATAAGTACAAGCGAAGTGTAGAAAGAAAAACAAGTTTTATCATGGCATACAACAAAGTTCTTTTCATCAAGGGAAACAATTTTTATTCAAAATTACATATTTATTGTCCTGAGACAAACTGAAATACTGTGTTTACTTCACATATCTGTGTACCGACTCCCTGTTCTGCCTTCCGTCGCCCGTACAAACTCTCAAGGTACTCAAACCAAGGTTGCTGAGTCGGAGGTTATTGGGTGCAGTCGGAATCGGATTTCTAACAACACTGGGAGTCGGAGTCGGATTTCTTTGTCCGACTCCGGATGTCCAATTGGATCATTTCTTATATCACACTCCTAAATTGGGAGTTTCTGTTGAAATAGTGCAATTTCTTTTGAAACTTTATTGAAATAGAGATTTCTTGCTGTGCGCCACGATTTCCAACAATTTTAACAGCCAAATATCATTCCCTTATGTTGAGGAGTCCGAGTCGGGAGTGGGAGTCGGATATTTTGGAAAAGTCGGAAATTTTGGAAAGTCGGAGTGGGGAGTCGGAGTCAGCTATTTTACCTCCGACTCCGCAATCCTGACTCAAACTTCTTGAATTGCCACCAATACTTGCAGTGTACACTGACTCGGAATTCTAGAGAGACCAGTTATTTTGTATTGACTTTCATTCCGGCTTGAGAGGAAGCAAGCAACACCAAATCGTCCTCAGAAAGCAAATGGGCGATCCTGCAGCTTCCAACAGTGACACTCCACTCGGATGTGACTCTCTATTCAAATCATATAGATTATGAAGGGGCGTGATGACAGTACATACCCTTGTTGGCGTTAGGGTCACACAGCCACGGCGAACAGCAATGACTAAATCTGCTGACACAGATATACAAACGTCTGAGCAGGAATACAATGATGTGACAGTCAGCAGCAGGTAGCCGTCAATGACATGCTTTCGTAATCTCCTTAAAACCTTTCTCGATAGACCTGGTTATACGCACTTTTGGTTTCGACAAAAGATCAGTAGCCATCTCTTGCAAACTTACAAGATTTTTAGAAAGTTTGTTAGAGAAAATTTGGTCTATAGTGCAACGGCCAGAACGAAATCCGCACTGGCATCCTCAATTATCTCGCGGTAATTTTTTTCAAGGCACTTGGCAAACACTTTCAGAAACGTTAAGGAGGGAGATGCCCCAGTAGAATTGTATTCATGCCATTCTCGTTTTTGTGTATGGGAATGTTCACCCAGTTTGCCAACCTTTCATTGTCCTTTCAGATCGCCAGGCCACTTGAAACACACGAGTCATCCAAAAATCTTTTCCTGTTCAAGGTTCAAGCAATTCAGGCCAGATTTCATCACAGCCTGCAGCCTTCCCAGCATTCAGTGCTTTGGCAGCTAGAGAGACTTCGGTCGCCATGATGATGTTTTTCTCCCTTAGATACAACTTCTGTGCGGCTGATGGTATGAGAGTGGCTGGTTCAACCGATTTTTGAAATCCTCTCTGCATCTGCACAGATTCCCCCCTCATTGTTGAGTAGAACACCGTTTCGGTCTTTGATGGATTAATCAATATTATATCTTTTGCTATGGAGAAGCCAGATGGTTTGCCAAATATTTAAATCTAGTTTTGACTTTTACCATGTACGCAGCGGACCTTTGCGCTACATTGCGAGTGCAAAAACAGCTGGGCCTGATTTTTTGAAACCAGATTTTCTAGGCTATATTCCCCACTCGAGTAATATCTTTCACCTCCTGGTTCCATCAGAGGATCCTTGTTTGCAATCTGTCGCCACGTCGAGTCGTTTCTTTCCACAAACTAAAGCAGCAGATGAAATGACAGCTGTTTTAAAAAGCCGTTACTCTTCCACGTATAGTTTGAATTCCAGGATCTATCGTGGGCGAGGACGACAACACGTTTGCAAAGGTTGTTCTTAGATAATTTTCCACCAGGATATTTTATTTCGTTGGGTAGGACCTCGTAGTTTTGCCCGTTCGTGTAAGTCCAATTGTATTTTCAGACGGAATTCGCAGACAAATGTGGTGATCCGTCGACAATTGTGTACCCTTTTGACATGAACTTCAAAAAGTTAATCGAGAAAGTCAGCTTAAAACGTGGTGGACATCAATTATTGACTGTTGACCCAACGAAACTTTGCACCTGTTGTACTTGTGCAATTTTCTATGTTGCGTAAAAGAATTCTGCACAATGTTGTTGTAGCAGAAGCTCTCCGTTATCATTCAGTAGTATCGCCATGTTGTCGGATCATACCCTTCTACTGTATACCACATTCCTTCAGTTCCAAAGTGTGCATTGAAATCTCCCGAAAGGATCGTAGATTCGTTAGCTCTAACTTCTTTGAGGTCATTACGAATTTCCATTCAAGAAACTGTGCTCTTAAGTTTGAACTGTATACCTATATCAAACACAGGGAGCGGTCTGCTGATTTCAGCTTCATCATGCGCATCTTCCCTCCCAGCGGGATGCTTTCACCAAAAAAGCCTGCGGACGTACGAGTTTCCCAACTCTTCGACAGGCTTTGTTCGCTTGATGGACGAGTAGAAGAGTTTTCATCGATCACGTATGACCAGTGGTGGGTTTAAGGTTGGGGGGCCCGAGGCAAGACTAAAAATGGGGCCCCTCTGATGATGTCATCATACTCAGCCAACCGTGATAAGCACTTTTGATGAAGCCTAAGACACGGCCACCGTAGGATACGTTCCTGAGACTANGGCATGACTGACACAGCAGGAGAAAATCCAAAGGGGTGNTCATGATGCACNACTNTGAAAACACTGAAAGTTTGGAAGACACGGCTGGAAACACATGAAAGTTAGGCAATAGCAGGTTGGGATCGCCCCCACTTCATTACTTTCGTGCCCTACTTCTCTACATTCACCATCAATAAATTACAAAGCTTAACACTTTGAAAGTTTCGCACTTTACCCATTTGATAAAATGCTTGGTTGTTGGTATCCTGAATTTCTTTATATTCATGTCTTTATGGGAATCCACGAAACCATAAACATCAACCAAGAAGATATAAAATACTAAATTTGTTTCAAATTTCATTCTTTAGTTTC
>JGI24158J21664_10004653_pt1 | contig 17703 bp, 12 predicted proteins | sample Ectturendosymbi3_FD_21664 | JGI IMG/M metagenome (IMG submission 21664)
GCCATTAGCATCAACTAGTTAGATGTTTCAGTCATTTGTTTATTTGAGTAAACGTCTTTTTAATTTTTGAGTAAACACTTATTTCATGAGTCAGTTTTTTTTGTCGCCAATAGTATTCTTGACGTCTGTCAGTTTGTTAATGATTATGAGCTTGTGTTACGAAATTTTGATTGTAGTCTTGAGTTTGTTTTTTCTCTGCTGTTACTTCAGCCTTTCAACTTTTCACCCATAAGCTTTGCTTAGAATTTTCAGGACTGAGGATGCATAATTTTATGTGAAATCGATTTCCTATTAAAAATTTGCTGATTGATTCCTTGCTTACACCCATCGTGGAAAGTACATACTTGAATATGTAATTGTTTGTTCACACTCACATACATATAGGCGCTATTCTTAGTGCACATCTTGTGCATCACATATGCAACACCATGTGGACCAAGAGTCTTCAACTACTTACCAGAAGTAACAGGGAAAAATTGGTGTAGATGTTGAGCTCTGTGCATGGATTTCTGGGAATTTGTTTCTGCTGCATAAGTAACATATTAAGTGCGTTCTGTTGATAAAAAAATAAGCAAGCCCAACCAACTTGATGCATAATAGGCAGGCTTTACTTGATGCTATAAAAATGACCATCAGAATTAAACTTAATTATACAAATGATATGTTTTGTCTCCTATGTTCATGTATTTTTTAACATGGTCAATGCTTTGGCTTGTATTGTGCACTACAAATAATACGTTTGTGCACAGTTTGTTACAAAATGACATTAAACTTTGTTTTTGTGTGTTCCCTCACATTCACTGTCATGCACTTTTTCAGAAATATTGATTTTTGTAAGCTACAAATCTTAATTTTTGCTAAAACCTGCGTTAGTATTGTTTTCCATTACCTGAATAGTAGTTGTATGAAATGTGACATTTTTGTTGCATTGTGGTGTTCTACTTAGTGTTGCTATCTACTGTATTTTAAAAATCCCGTAAGTTCTCAAATTTTTTGAACATCACCTTATGCTTGTGTTGGCAGATTGGATGTAACATCCAGCAGTTTTCCCATACTTGCTTATCTATGCTTGAATCGGATTTTTTGCCAGTTGAATGTCAATTAAATACCAGTAACACCAGGCCAGAACTAAGTGAGATGACCAATTCCAAGATGCTTCATCAGCACATACCTTCAAGAGTGGATGCTGATGGGATCCTGGTTGCTGAAGAGTCTTTTTGGACAGTTACAGAGTTATATAATGTTTTGACTGCTGAATCATGGCTCGGAAAACCTCAAATTCACAGTGCTACATATGTCTTATTGCTGGATTGCAGGTAGGTCAATATGAATTCTTATGTTTTACACTTGGTGAATGTATGTGCTATCTGTGATGTAGTAAACAAACAACACAGTACTCTCTGTTGTAAATTCAATATGCCACTGCTTTCTATTTTCCCTTATATTATGCTCAGTGTATTTGACATTTTGTGGTACATGGCAGGAAGGAAATGTAGTCATGCTTAATACTTAGTTGGTTATCCCTGAAATTACTTATTGCTTGAATTGCTTATACAAAACTATGCATCAATTCCAAAACCTGGATAGATGCTCACATCGTGCAAAGAGGCATCTTCAAAAACTTTCCTCACTGTTGAGTGCGCATTATGGATAGCAATTTCAATTCCTATAGAAACCTTAGGAATGGAAGTCATGTTTCACCACATGGTTGACATCCAATTATAGTACTTAGCCAGATTTCTACAGATTAAACTGTATTGCATAATGAATGTGTTGATCAAAGCATAATGATAAAAAAAACATGTACAAGCTTAATGTATGTTGTGAATAAGGGTCAATATAAGGAAAAAATAGATATTCCATGACATACTTTAATTTTATTTTTTACACTTTTTGAAGGAGTCAAGATGCTTACGAACAGAACCATGTAATCACTGCAAAACATCATAGCTGCTTGCATTTAGAGTTAGGGCATTTTCTGCATATTCCTGGACAACTGGAATCTTTCAACATGATAGTCATGTAAGTAACTACTTGTTGTTATGTGCAATAACTACTACTTATTCTTTTTCAACCTTCTTATTCCAACTTCGTATCTGGATTTTATTCAGTTGCAGGTTTAATGAGTACATTCAGTTCAAAATGTACTTACAGCTTGTGTAATGTATACTTAGAACAAAGGTCTACTGTTGCTGGAACTCAAACTATCTTACTAGGTAATTTTGTTGTTTAGGGCTAGTGATATCACTTCACTTGCAGGAAAAGAGCGTGAACTGGTTGAGGAAGCCAAACAATATTACCTGGATGTTGTTGGCATTTTGTCAATTAAGTGTTGCGGCCTGGGTGTTTTTCGGTCATATACCGAAATTTTTTCAAAATGACCGAAAAAAATTTAGTCATTTTGGTCAGAATGTCTGAAAATTTAGGCTGATGAACACTGCTACAGCGAGTTTAAATACAACTGTGAGACAAATGACCGAAATGTCTCAGCAACCAATTTGTCTCAGCAAAAAATGACCGAAATGTATCAGCGAAAAATTAAAGCCAGGTTGTGGCTCTGATGGTGTTGAGTTGAGTTTTTCATTTTGATTTGTGGAAATTTGAACTTGCCTGTAAATCTCTGTATCTCTATCACTACTCCTGGCAGGAAGCCACAAGTACATGTATATATACCTGATGTTAAAGTGAAGATGGTATCTTGAGTCTAAATGTTTTAAGAGAAAAATCTTACTCCAGATACGAAGACTCAGATGGAAGTGTGGCCGAGAAGTTGCGTGCTCGAAATGTGCCTTTTTATGAACTTCGTAGCAAGTTTGCTCTGTTCGAGAGAAAATACCCTTTTCTTTGTACTTCGAAGTCCATATCGTTGCCGTCTCAGCGCGAGAAACACTTGAAAGTAGGTATTACATTGATGTGCGGATAAATTACAGACGTTTTTGTAAACAACACGTTCCTGTGATTGTCAGGTGTGCTAAGCTTCAAGATTGGTCTGGATAATTTCAAAGGTCTTTCGCCTCAAGATACTTTTTCTTCATAACGCAGGGCCTTGCGTACTGCAGCGTTTGAACGTTCATTCTGTTGCTAATGGTCAGCAGCCTTTTGATTGGAGTTGATCTTGGTTGTAAATAAATAATGCATTTTCAGCGTTCGTGCATGATAGTGACAGTTTATACCGCACTTTGTTGTCTCTACATCATACTGATCAATCTTTCTTCCTGCATCAGTACTTTATGATTTGCTATGTACCTACAAGTTTCCCTGATGATAAATGAATGCTGTCGATTAATGCTGACGCTGAAACGTTGGTGTCGTTTTCGATTAAAACAATTCAGGCAAAAGTGTTTTTTAATATTTTAATCTTCTCTGTTGCCTGGTTTTGTAATTATGCTAGTTTCAGACGAGTACAAGTCTTTGCAGACGTGGCCTTCGGAAGTTTTGGAACAAAAACTTTATCAAGGTGCAGCCATACACGTATCAGACGAAGAGATACTGAAAAGTTTGGGTAAGCATGTTCTTACGTTTAGTTTACTATGAAACGTTCTTTATATCCGTTTCTGCTGGTAAAGCACAATGCGTTCCAAATGTGGAAACCTGTTAGTTTTCAGTTATTTTCGTTTTAATCCACGTCTCAAAATGGTAAAGTTCACAGTATCTTCAATGAATCCAAAAACACAGCTCTGCACTGTGGTTTTAGTAACGTTATTTGCTGTATTCAGTTGACACGTGCAGTTATATTATTTACCGCAGAAGTACTTGAACTGATGACCAAGAAAAATAGGAAAGTTGTCATCCAAAGGCATTGCTGAAATTGATCAGTGATCTCTGAACGTCATATGTTGAAATTGATTAGTGATCTCTAAACGTCATGTGTTTTTTAAAATCGTGTTTTTTTCAAGGTATCACTCATATTGTGAATGTCACGCTTAACTGCCCAAACCACTTTCCTGACCGGATAAAATACATGTCAATCAGACTAGACGACGAATTGTCAGTTGATCTGATGTCCTGGCTGCCAAAGACTTCAAAGTTCATTGCTGATGCCATTGGCGAGTACGTTGCAATTTTGATCGCACAATTCTTCATTCTTCGTCTTTCAAATGACATTTGTAAACAAACACTTATTTCTATTTATTGACATAGCTATGGTGTGTAAAAGTGTTCATTTTTGCAGGGTCCATTTTTAACCAGATTAATGTGAGTAGATTGCTAGTCTTTGGTGTTTCTTTTTTACAACTGAAACCAACAAACGTTTTCATCACAGTGTTTATTATCTGTGTTTTAGTAAATTCAGTACAGTAGTGTTGGTCTTTCTTTCTTGCTGATCACTTGCTTCAGTGAGAATCTGAGTTCCTTTGCAATTTCTACATCAGTATTGATCAATAAATGTCGTTTGTCTCCTACATGCGTTAACCGTCGGATTGCTAATTTGCAAGGAGTTTATTGATGTCATGTATCTATTAAGTCCAACAGCTTGTCGTTCTTGATCGACAACAGCCACGGCAGGCAGCCTAAAAATGCGTCCTACTCCCTGCCACAGGAGCTCTCGTGAATGCCCTTAAGCATCTTTAGTGCAAGCCACGCAGGGAGTGACCGGATCGATTTCCCGTTCTCTCTGTGTTCATAACCTACTTGTGCTGCGGAAGTTTTGGAACTAATGCGTTGCCTAAACAAAATTTTCGCGTTTTAGTCATTCTTTAAGCGCATGATTCATAGCTGCTTGGCATATCAGTGCACAGAAGATCGTTACTGCCTACCCAGAGTGAACTGCTCTGATATTGCCGAGGCTTGCTTTGTTAAACGTTTGTGTCATGTTTCTTAGCTTAATTTTGTTAGGGCCGTTAAGTGTGGTGAATGGTTTCGGTTTTTCCTTCCCCACTTTGCTCTGTTCCGTAGAATTCATCGTTGACTGTCTGATGTTTTCTTCAGCATCAAAATGCTTGCATAGTTATCATGTTTGTTTTTAGTGCAAAAAATCTCGATAAGGGCAAGAATAACCGCGTTCTTGTACACTGCAACCTTGGCCGAAGCCGCAGCTCTACCGTCGTGCTCGGTTACTTAATGGAAATTTTGAACTGGTCGTTACAAGATGCAAGCGATTGGCTCAAGGATTGTCGACCTGTCGCGAAACCAAACATTGGTTTTCTCAATCAGCTGATGACGTTCGAAAAGAAAGTGTTTGGTCACCAGCTCTCAGACTTCAATAGTCTGCCTTTCTAACATTTTTATTGCGATGGTGCTTTCTGGTTTTGGGTGATCTAACTTCCTTATAATTTACCCTTATGGAAAAGGTGTGGAATAAACTTAAGAATAACTATCTTGAAACACTGTGCGCCTTTTTGCGCTGATTGATTTTACACAGCGTATAGATTCTTGTATATTTTTGCATTTACCCTGTCACTGTTGCTTTAGTTCGTTGATTTAATGCACTTGTAGTTACTGCTGAGCTGCGTATACGTTGTTTGAAATTGTTTATGCTTCATAACGATTGTTGGTGCGGGTGTGGAATTTAGGAGTTATATGTTGCGAGCTCCAAGTGCACAATGTTCACTCGGGAAAGATGCGTTAAATCATGTCGATGCCTGATTGGTACATGTTTTCAAGTAGCATACCAGTGGTTTTAGTTGCTTTGAGCTCGTGGAAATACGATACGCAACGAATGTTTAAAAACCTACATAGTACTGACGAAAATGCCACCATCTCCATGCTTTGACCCAGAGAATTAAGTTTTCACGCTCGTGGCTGTCCGATTTTACATTAGAAAACAATGGTTCTGCAAAGATGTGGCTCTTGCGTTTTAAATGAAGCTGTGTTTCTGTTGGCTGCTGCACGTTCCTTTGTTGGTCAGGTTGTGAAATGTGTTGAATGTCGTGGCAGACGCTTCGCGCTTGAGTCTTAAAAATAGCGCCACAGGAGCAAGTTTTACATCTGCTGCTGCGTTATGTAATATCTAGAAACATAACTCTTTTTGCCTGTTTGAGAAATCGTTAAGAATGCCTGACTTGCGTCTTCAGTATTATACTTCAGCCATTCCGCTTCCGATGTATGCGGCAACTGCCGTGTCATCGCGACCGCTGAAGTCATTGTAACCATCCTGTTTCCTTTATTTGGTTGTTAACGTCAGAGGTAAATCTGAATGGTCGTGTGGACACAAGGGCTTGGCGTGAACACCGGTGTGCGTTTAAAATTGTGTGAAGCTGTGGACATTCTTCAGGTCCGTATTCTGGCACGAACAAATTTTTCGTTACGTATCTTGTTGGAAGTTGGGGGGTTGACAGCGTTGTTGAAAAGTTTCGCGTCCTTGGCGTTACCTTTTCCTCAGCTCTCTGAATGCCTTTTCTTCAATCCAACACTATCGTCTTTTCGAAGTTGATCGAGTTTGCAGCTAAACTCGGTCCGAAGATTTTCGACGAACTTTAACGAAAGCGGAGTTTCGTGTCTGTTTGCGTATACCACGTGAATGGCAATTCCTCGGCTCATGCTTGTTTCGCAAAAACCCCTGAACCCTGCAGCCATGACTGGCGTAAAGTCTGCGTCGAAATTTAACCCGTTCATGTGCAGTTACAGAGATCCCAATGTTATGCGTCACTGTTTACGATCATAAAGAAACTTTTCTGCTGCTCACTACACTGGCGCAGTTAGTAAGATTAAGCGAAATGCTCGCGCTGTGAACGCATGTAATTCGGCGGGTTTGTTCGTACCAAGTGCTTCAGCAATTCTCGTCATGATATTCACAACCCAAGTGCCAGTTTTTTTGTTGCAGTAGCTTGTTTGTTCACTGCAGTCTACGATGAAGTGGTGCACTTGCCCTGCTACTTTTAAAGCGTATGTCACTGTTGCAAATTTTTATCAGAAAAGCATATTCACTGTCGAGAGTTTTGTTGAGCAAGTTATTCACAGTTGACATAATATGACATTTGAATTGAGATGTGAAAGCCTGTTTTTACTGGTCTTGTAGAACTTTTCTCCTTACTGAGCAATTCACTGACAACATTTGCGAGGATTTCATGCAGTGACGAGAAGTTCATGCTTTCTTCAAATCAGGTTTCGGTAACCTTTTTCGTACTGCGGACCGCCTCTCAATAAAATAACGCGTGACCCACTTCGCAGTCTGAAAAACGTTATTACTCAAGCGTCACAACAGTTGAAAAACGAATTTCTAGAAAAGATCTTATGCGTTTCGAAAGAAAACTTGAAATTCTTATTATTCTGGTGTTTTTGGCCGGAAAAATTTAGTAATCATTGAAAAATACGTTTTTATTTTTGCACTAATCTAACTGTGTAAACAGTCTTGGAATCGTGAACCCGCTGTGCGATTTTCCACAGAGGCAAACACGGCGAGTTTGTCAATAGGAGCTGCAATTTGGAGAAATGTGGCCTTGGTTTTGCACGAACCGGTAACAAGTTCCTCACGGACCGTTGTCAAGCGAAATTTCTGACCTGTCATTGTTCGTCAGTGTTTTGCTTCTCAGAGTAAAGGAATGAAGATTGTCGATTACTTTTTTGATGTGTGTTGTGTAAATTAAAACTTCTTGGTCAGATGTCAGATACCCACAACAAGCTACAGTGCGGGAACAATTATAACCACTGAAAAATATTGGACCTATTCTTAGATCTCAATTATTTTTATCTTTCTAACCCAAACCGTAACACGACACACTTACCTAAACTTTGAGCCGTAATCACCAGTTTTCTCAGCGTATTTGATATGTAGAATATTACTCTGTGCATGCGCACATGGCGTGAAGTTAGAAATTTCGCTTGACAGCGGTACTGGGCCGCGGCCCGGTGTTTGCCAACCATTGCTTTATATGACCATCGTTTCACTTAAAATATCGTGTCCCATTCCCACAAAGCGCTTCTCCTTTCCTGGCTCCCCACCCTGTGTCGCACAACATACTGTTAATTTAATAACCTATCTGGATCCCTCTTTCAGTCACTAGCATTTTCTGTGCAAGTTGTTTGTATTTTAGGAATAGTTTCGTCATACTCGCTTCGCACCCCACCCTCGGTAGAGTGTTATACAAGTATCGAAACAACTGAATCTTTGCGTTTGTGGTGATTTGTTGATTGAATGTTTCTTCGCTCCGGGGTGTTGTGGAGTCGAAGCTTGTTTTGCATTTCTTGTTGTTTGATCATTTATTTCGTAGATCTTACACTCTAGATAGGCATCACTGTTTATCTGTATGCGTAGATATGCACTGTTGTTTTCCAATTTAAAGACCTTTCCATTGTTAATACGTAACAAGTACGCAACAAATATAGAGCTTGTTGTAGCCTGCTACTTGCGTATGCATATGCAATTTTTTATCGCTTGTTATACAAATAAAGCGTGTCACATCGCTTCAAAGGCAACGTTTGATTTTTATGTGGATTTACACTGAGTTTTTTTCAGGAGTTTTTGTTTTTATGGAAAAAGTTGCTAGATTTTGTCAGTAACCTTGTTTTATTAAGATTTTTTTAAAACCTGCCCAACTCACTTTCTGAATCAGGGATGTGCTCGAAGCCAAGGTGATATTGTATGGATGCAGCGACTGATTTGTATCTATATTTTTTCATGAAGTCCCTGCACCTGTAGAGTCCCAACCAAGCAAGGTACTTGCGGCAAAAATTTTACTTAGAACAAAACTATGGTTTACCCAACAGCAGCCCGAAAAGAAGAAAAAGATGTTATCTTGAATGTTTTTTATAAGTCGCACGAAGCAACCGACAAGGCATGTGGCAGGCAGGGCCGGATTAGGAGGGAAACGGGGACAATTGCCCCGGGCCCCCACTCCAAGGGGGCCCCCCGTGATGAAAATTATTTGTTTTAAATGAAATACTCGTTTGAAAGATTGTCATTCAGAAGCGATACAAGAATACGAATCTGTATTCCGATGTTGTGTTAAGAATGTCTATTGATTTCTCTACAAGTTTGACTTTATGCCAGTTTTAGTAGTCACTACTGAATGTGAATATTTTCGGTTTTGTTCAATGCAAATATATTTGAATTTTGCTTGCAACTTTTTCCTAACAAATCGTGCTTTTGGCATGGGCATGATTATCTACTCGTGCACCACGCCTACTGCATAAATGTCGCGAACACGATACTATTGGCGTATTAAAACTAGTCCTGCTGTGGTTATTTTAGTGTATAGCAGTGCTTCTTAAGTAATTGTCCTTTGTTTCAAGCCCCCCTGACCTTAAATAAGCTGTAAAAACAGATGTATGTATTGATCAAACTTTCCATGTTGTAGGGCGCGTAAGGGCTTCCGCCCGCCTGAAAATTTATTGACGCCTCCCTGGGGTGGCGTGCCCCCCAGTTAAGAACCACTAGTGTATTGTATCAGTGACCCGCAACGTCTTGTGCCGTTTGGTGTTAGCCCAGCCGAACTGCGACCCTTTATTTTGCCATAAAGGGAACTTATGGTGGAAATACACTTTTCTTCCGGTGGCTACCATCGTTGTGTTACAATTCAGGGGTCTCCAAACTATTTTGTCCGAGGGCCACATGAGCTATCACACAGCAGTCCGAGGGCCGGACATCTTACGTAATGTGATAGTTTCGGTTCATGTTACATTTTACCAAATAAGCAAGTTGTTTGTCAATATGTTATTTTTTCATTATTGACAAAATATCTTCGCGGGCCGTAGTTTAGAGACCCTGTGTTACATCATAAACATATGAAGCTAGCCAAGCCGTTTATACCACATGCTATTCCCTCCTGCGTGTTCTGTCAGAAATGGTTTTAACCAGTCGAGTTGTAGAACGAAAGAGCAGAAAAATTCGAGGTTGCAGTGTTTAGCTAGCGCGATGTCGAAATTTGTAATGCCTTCAAGAGCTAAAAAGCGCGAGGTTTCGAAGGAGGCAAAGCGCAAGAATATGGCAATGTTTGCAGAAACCCCGCGACTGAATCTTTTTTTTCAGGAATACTTTCAAGCAGCAACGTTTAAGCAGTGGCGTTAACCAGAGTACCTGAAAATGTAGGTTAAAGTCACGACATAAGCTTCGAAGCACTTTTCACACTGCGTGACTGGCCATATTGACATGTTATTTTTCCGTTGTTCGGTTTGTAGTCTCTGGTTTCTGCTTATTGTTCGGGTGAATATTGTTTCTTGCCGAATCACTCTGTAGCCTGTGAAATATTTTTTCTTAGTAGGAATACACTCAAGTGTTTACTTATCGCAGTTAACTGTATGTGCAGTTAAGTAAGCACTTTCCGACTACCGGAAAAAGCAAACGAGAACGTTGCGAATCAGTGCAAACGTAGTATTTGCAAACGATGACGTCATAGGGGCCTATAGTGAAAATTGCCCCGGGCCTCCCCTTTAATCCGGCTCTGGGCGCAGCCATGACAGTTAATGGAATTTCAGAGATACATGTTTATTAAGTGTATTAATTGGAATTACATTATGTAGCTGCCAATTATTTGAATCTTAGAGATACGTGTTCACAAATTCTACTTTTAATGTATTGTTTGTTTTTTATAATTAAAGTGCTTTGTTTCTCTTTGTGTACGAAGTAAAGAAGCAAATAACTAGTAATCATTGTCAAGTACTAGCACAGTAGCCCACTATACCACTGCCGTAAGCAGACATGGGGTAATCGTAATCGATTAAAATTTTTTGAGTAATCGTAATCGGTTGAAGTGACCAAATATGACATTACTTTCGCGATTAAACTTGGAATTCTTCACGCACCGTCACTGGTGAAACGGGGTTTTGAAGGCTGGGTTTCCTTTATCATCGATTGTTATGGTTATGTCTCAGCAGGTGAGGATATTTGCCGGTCTGTGAGCGCTAAAAATCCAAATAGTCCGGTTTGACTTATAAAAGATTTGAAACGTTGACGTTTATCAACTGCAACAAACATTTTAACCAACCATTGATTATATTTTTCTTTAATCAATATTTAAATGGTTTGTTGACTCTTGCAAAATATTGTTTGTATGACGTTTTAAGGTAAGAGTGCAAAAAGCACAGTCACCCCATCACTGACGCTGGGTGGTCAATACGTAAAATCTGTTAACCACTACAAATATGTGGGAGTTGTACTGGATACTGAACTCTCAGATGACAGACATTTGGAGAAAACTGCGATACCAATATTGTGCAGCAAACAAGCTGCAAGCCTCTTTTCCTCGATGTTCAAATGCAGTTAAAATAAAAATGTACTTTTCGTTCCTTTTGTACGCGCATGTAGGCCTATGCATCACAATTATGGTGTAATTTCAGAAAGTCATGTATGCAAAGAATGCGGGTGGCTTACAATTTTGGATGCAGAACTCCATACAACCTGCCCTGGAGAGCGCGTGCTAGTAGTCATCAGGTTCAATGTAACATTCCTACATTTGAACTTGAAGCGTTACGAAGAAATAACAAAAACAGTAGGCTACTTGTTTCTCGAAAGATGCAGAAAGTCTCCCAATGTATGTTTGCGTGCTTTGATGCAGTCAGATTGTATTCGTCCCTATTCTTTGAACACTGCAGTTGCATTTTACTCTGCGAATGAGTGATCGAACTTTGCAGTATCTGTTTGATTGATGACGTGTCATGCCACAACGTATTCGCAGTTTACCTGGACTCGACCAGTTTAGGAATGGGCGCCCTACTCCGTGGTGAAATATATCCTAACATTCATACCGGTCTCTTGTTTCTGAAAACGTCACCACTCGCAGTAATGTCTGCAGAAATTATGAATTATCTCAGAGCAAATATATTCAACTGAAGTTTAAAAAATCTAGACAATTGGTTTGATGGATTTGTTAAAAACAAGACAAGGAAATTACTACTGTAGACAGGTTTACTAGTAGCCTATACATCAAGGGCCGACGCTACCATTAGGAGAACTAGGTGGTTGCCTACGGCGCTGGGCCAAAGGGGCGCCAAAAACGCAATTGTAGGTTCAGGAAGTGACGAACGTACACCAAGCAAATGGAATGAACATGATGAAAGGGAATGAAACACACGATCATGCAGTTTATGAGAAGATAAAGGTACTATACTATTTCAGGTTTGCTGCAGAAGGGTTAATATTTCTAATAATTTCAATTTCACATATTAGGCAAGCTATGTCGCAATTTGGTATAAAGGTTATTCATGTAATAAACTTTTCTAATGTACAAAACGTCCTTCGTATTTCTGTAATATATGTGATGAATAGAGTAAGGATCTTTGTACAGGAGGGGTGGGCGCTGGAAACGATCTTGCCTAGGGTGCTCAATGGTCTCCTGTCAGGACCAGCAAAGCATGCCCTCCAGGCCATACTTTATGAAGCTCACTGCAAAAGTAGGGTATCACTTCAGTTGTTTTCATTTTCCCTGGCTGCGCCGCTTTTACCCTAGACCAGTGTTTCTCAAACTTTTTTATTTCATCGCCCCCTTTTAACTCTCGACACGTCGTTTTCGCCCCCCAAGCCTGATAAATCAAACGCAAGGTAGTCAATTAAAGAATTTTGTTTAAAGAACGTTGTAAATAGCTGAACCACGACGTTAAATAGCTGAACTAAGCAATTGTACTACGACGCTAATATGACGTGCAGAATTCTTGTGAAAATACTTCGTAATCCAGGCTACGGAGCGCAGGAGCTGGGCATTTTACCCGGAGCCGGAGTTCAAAATAAAAACCAGGAGCCGGAGCTCAGTTTAAAATTAAGGACCGGAGCTGGAGCTATGGCCATTTAAGAGGTAGCCCCCTGCTCCGGGTCTCTTCCTAGATACAAACGGTTTTGCCAAACAGACTTACGTGTGCTCTTTATAGGATACTAAACGCGATTGTTACAAGTTACGACACCAGACTGGATCTGCAAGCCTTTGATGTTTCTTTGTTTTAATAATCGCTAAGACTGTGACATCGTAGCTGGCAGGCGTGGTGTTATTGGTTAAACAATGGTTCTCAAACACTGTTCTACGAGGCGTATGCAGCTCCAAAGCATCCTTTGTGCGGCTTTTAGCAATCTTTTTGTAACAGATTCTATTTGAATAAGAGCTGATGACGCCTACCTCGTAGACGAAATATATACTCTGTAAGAGCTTGGTGCCTGATTCTTTGCTGGGAAAGAATTCCTTTCGTTAGGCAGTGTTTTTCAGTAACACGTCTAATATTTTGTGTAACAGACTTCGTTAGTGCAATAAAACATAACGTGTTAATTGACTTGCGGAAAATTTTTTTAGTGCCGGCCCCTAACAAAATCGTAGGTCTGGATTTGGTTCCCTTCAGCGAAATGGTTGTGAACCACTGTTGTAGAAGTAAAAAAAGACGTGACTACCACAGCATCTTACTTTCTAGTCAGAATGATCAAGCCGGTGTCAAGCGAAATTTCCGACTTGCGAAATTTCTGACTTCACGCCATGTACTCACGCACAGAGTAATATTCTACATGTCAAATACGCTGAGAAAACTGATTATAGGGCTTAGGGATTCGTCTTAGGTAAGTGTGTCGGGTTGGGGTTGGGGTTTGGGTTAGGGCGAGAAAAAGAAAAATAATTGAGGTCTAAGAACAAGTCCAAAATTTTTCAATGGTTGAAGTTATTCCCGTACTATAGCATGTTGTGGGTACCTGATATCAAACCAAAATGTTTTAATTTACACAACACACGTCAAAAAAGTAATTTCCAAACTTTGTTTTCTTATTCTGAGAAGCAAAATAACTGACAAACAGCAACAGGTCAGAAATTTCGCAGAAGCCAGAAATTTCGCTTGACACCGGGTCTGTAGTAGTGTAGCGATCTAAAAAGAACTGAGGTATAATGAATAGGTATATAATAAAATATCCAAAGCTTTTGTAGCTGTGTAGTCGTGCTGTTAGCAGGGAGTTTGATTAAGATGTTATACTGTTGCGATCGGAAAAGCCCGAGCGGCATGTGCGCAAAGCTTCGCACCGTGGCAGCAAGCAACAACAGAGATAATGCGTCGCAATCTCTCTTATTGCTTGTTCGCGCCACATATATACTGTTGTTCTTCGCGCACCGGAGAGGTTGCAACAATATCATTGCAGCTTTAAGCGTAAAATGCACGACACGCCATTGTAAAGTAGGAATTTTTATTAGAAACCATTAGGCTTACTAGCAATAAGGTTTCCCAGATTGGTAAAGTTCCCTGGGAAACAACGTTTACAAGTGGTAGCGTAACATGAAAGCTACAAATAATTGGTAGCAAACTGACATGGCTTTGCATAGCAGTACATTATCAGGAGGGTATAAAAATCAATGTAAACAAATGTGGACTTTTCTTGAAGTTTTCATCTGTGGAAAAAGTTTTGCGTGTTAAATTGTGTTTTACTTGCGATTCATCACTGCTTATTTTGAGTGCAAAAATAAGAAATCAGAACTTTTCCGCTATTTTTAAAAAGTCAAAGGTAAATTTCTTCTCATACTGTTTCTTTGAACAAAGGGATTTTAAACACATCTTCGCATTTGTGTTAATGCAAATGTGTGCGTGTTTGAAAGAGCACATGAGAGTCGACTATGTGTTTTGTGCCCTTTGCATGGTTTGCCCGGGCAGCGCTGTTAGCTGGAATTGCCACGGCTGCAACAGGCGAAACATGCAACGAGTGCAAAACACTTGGTCAATTGGGACTGGTCTGCTTTGAATTTCTCTGACACAAATGTAGTTTTCCAAACAGCCATTTTTTTATTCTGGTCGTAAGAAATAACAAAACGTCCTCACACTTCAGGCATTGACGGCAAAACCAGCGATTGCCATTCCAGAAATTGTTTCTATTACCGTTATCTTGAGTTACGTTTCGTTTCTGCTAGTGACTGTTCTTTGAATCGTCTGAATCTGTTATTGTTGTTTTTTCGCTGATTTCTTCATGGTAACAGCGCTGCTTGTAGAAAACTACCAGATTAAATTACTCAAAAAGATTTGATGTATTATCTTAGTTTTGTGCACTTTATTTAATTCATTTTCTAGTCAACTTGAGGCACACCAAGTCAACAAAATATTAATGTGCGAAAACGACCAGAAGTAGGAGCTGGAGCCGGAGCCATTAAAAAAGAGAGCTCCGGAGCCAGAGCCACACTCATGAAAGCCAACAGCTCCGGAGGTGGAACCGGAGCTGTGCATTTTTATGACGGCTCCACAGCCCTGAATAATCCACGCTGTAACCGTGCACATAGACAATCCAGAGTAAAAATTTAACAGATAATTATTACTGTAGCCACAACCTCCAACGATTATATCATAGTAAAACAAAATTTGCAAGAAACTAACAAGTTATAATCGTAGGCTACTGAAGTTCACTCAGTGATCGATTAGTGGTTGAGCATTTTCACCCCCTTTATGTTGTTTCGCCCCCCTGTCGCCCTCTTTGTTTTTTTCGCCCCCTTGCCATTCAAAATCGCCCCCAAGGGGGTTTTCCGCCCACTTTGAAAAACACTGCCCTAGACGGTTTATGTCGAAGCCTTCACTAAATCATACTCCAGTCATCAAGTGTATTCAGATTAGGAAACGCTACCGAAACGCCAGCATTATTGGCGTTAGTGGCCTAGTTCATGGCTTCTCAAACTTTTTCGTTCTACGACCCATTTTTAAAAAGTTTTTTTTATGTGGGTCCCTCAGGACCGCAACTAGGGGAGGCGCAGGGGGACAAAGCCCCCATGAATTTTTCTCCCTCCCTGGAAAAATGTGTTGGACATAGTTTATAGTTATTCAATATAATTTGAAAAAATTGTGCCTGTCTCAGGAAATTCTTCACCTCTTAGTGTCCCAAGCGGGTTATGGACCTGGACCCCCTTGATGGATAGCCTAGTTGTTAATGATGCGTGTAAACGTCCCACTACATAGCTCACGAGGCATTTTTGTCTATAGCGAAATCATACAAATGCCCACAATCCTCGAAAGTAAATGTACAGTAATAAAACTGCCACGTAATAGAAATTTTAAGGCGAAAAAACAGAATACAATTCAGCTTATAGAAGTTCTCAAACGCAATTAAAGGGATGGAAGCACTTGATGATTTTTGCACAGATCATCGCGACAGAATCGTCGCCAGAAAGTTTTCAATAGGGGGGATTTGCAGTTTTGCGGGGGTCTTTGCGTTTGTGCGGGGGTCTTGACATTATAAAATTAACCAAAACTCCACTTAGGCTATTTATAGTGTTTCACGTTTCAATTTTTGCGGGCTTGGAGCTTTGTTTGGGGGGCTAAGCCAACCAAAGTCCCCCCGTGGCGACGGGACTGGGTCGCGACCCATAGTTTGAGTAGCCCTGGCCTAGTTAACCAGTAGGATTTAGATTATAGGACGTTACACCTTAATTTATAATAAAGAGATATCAGCTGGTACGCAACATATCCAACATTGGTGGCCTTCGCGAATGTCAGAGTTTTTTTGTGCATGCAGAACGTCGTCGGTTGTTACGACCCCAGACTTTAAAAAATCTTTTGAGGCCTATGCTATAATTTTTGTTCACGTGAATGCTATGACGCCTGTTACTTGTGTAGATAATATATTGATGAATTTGGTGTTCAAATTAACTCGGCATGCATCGAATAAATTAGTTTGATGTAAAAAATCGTCCTTGAAAGGGTCTTATGGGTGGAGTGGTGCTTGAATGGACCTTGACTAGGACGCACCGGCAAATTTAAGATGTGCAAAGAGCAGAGAGAATGTGTTTGTTAAAGTTTAAACAGATCGTGCCACGGTTGATTGAGAAGGATGACATCACAAGCTATGAGGGGGGTTGAAAATGGATCTTGCCTAGGGCGCTGGAATGGCTTGCACCGGCCCTGTATACATCTGCCACACTAAAGCCATGATTGCACTAGTTCAGTACGGAACCAGGTGTTTGTATTAGGGTACTAATTTTCACCTTGTCCTGATCGTTCGGTCTTGACCTTGATTAAAACTGAAAAGTTATCATTTTCGGAAATGTTGCGAGGAAAACGTTGGTGAAAAAGTTGTACCACGATTGAATAAGCACAGTGACGTCATTGAATAAAATTTCATGAAAATGCCCCCCCCAAATGCTGGTTGCGCCCCTTGAAAGGGGCAATGCCACTGCTCTCCTGCGCACCGCTATCGGCAGTCACTGTCTCGCTGCATTACCCGCCAAGATGTCTGCTTTCAACAATAACATGTGGAAAAACGCCAATATTTTAACTTGAAATGAACATCAATCAAGACCAGCGGCGTCAGGGGCGCAACCAGCTCTTCATTTCGGGGGGGCAATTTTCATGAAATTTGATTCGATGATGTCATCGTGATTATTCAATCGTGGTACAACTTTTTCACCAACGTTTTCTTCGCAACATTTCCGAAAATGATAACTTTTCAGTTTTAATCAAGGTCAAGATCGTGGTACAAATTTTTCGCAAACGTCACAGATAAAGTTCTTTTCGCAACATTTCCGAAAATCAGAGCTTTTCAGTTTCAGTCAATATGCAGACCGAACGATCAGGACAGCGAAAAAATTAGTGGCCTAATACAAACACTTGATTCCGTACTCAACTAGTGCAGTCATGGCTTTAGTGTGGCAGACGTATGGGCTACCAGCAAACCTGCCTAATTTTTCTTCTTGTTTTTGCAAATTCGTTCTAGCCCTATTCTTCTAGCATGTGTTGGAATTTCTATCACAAACTACTGTAAGATCCCAAATTTGAGGTATAGCCTTCGTCAAGGGCAGGCCTGCACAACTCAAAACAACACAAGGGCCAAAACAGGGCAAAGGTATTTGTCGCGGGCCGCATGCTATAGCTGCCGTAATCGTAATGCGTTGTGATCATGAA
>JGI24158J21664_10004654_pt1 | contig 17701 bp, 12 predicted proteins | sample Ectturendosymbi3_FD_21664 | JGI IMG/M metagenome (IMG submission 21664)
CCCCCCCCCCCCCCCCTGGAAAAAATCCTTCCGACGCCCATGAAACTGAGCACAAGAATTAGAATTAAATGAACTACGGTCGGAGGGCAGGCTAACCGAAGAGAATATATAAACATAGAGAGTATATAAGAGAGTATATAAACCTTTTAGATATGAGCGTAGTTTATATATTATGAACGTTTTAGAGTTGTTCTGCTAACCTGAGGGTACGCAGGTTTGCCGGCAACGCTTTCGTCACAGATCAATCGTAAAGTGCAGTGTCTTCATGTCAAGAAGCTTTCGTTGCGGCTTGCCAAGTTCAAAGCGTTCGAAACAACATCTCGAAGCCCCCGCTGCACGGGTTGTTTTGCATGCTTGCATCATGTTGAGAATAAAGGTTTGGCAAGCTCTAGTAAAATCATTACATTGAGGTGGCTTTGAGTCACTATAGCAACAAGCCTAATGCAATGCTTTGTGATCGATATACAGCATTAATAATTTAGAAAATATTGTCCAAAGCGATCTGAAGAAGTTACATAACAGTTTTTATTCATCGTGATAAATTCAAGTTAGTCAAATGGTATTACAGTAATGTGTATTTACTGTTACGCAATTTTTCACAACATAATCATCAGCTTTTGATTAACTACGCGCTTGTAATTATTCCAACTGAGAAGTCAATACTGTTGGTTTTGACGGCGAAAGTTCGTGTCTGTTGCTCGGTAAATCATTAGATGTACCTGTATATGTTTACAAACAAAAATATTCCAAGCCATCCGCAAACAGCCTTGACTGAGTGAATGAAATAACAAAAAGCTGTGTGATTCTTTAGTTAAAATTCATGCAAATTTTGCTTGCAAAGATGAACTCAGTGCAGCTGAGATGACAATATTTTTTAACTGTTTATTTAACCGCAGCAGCAACAAATTAACATCTTGCTTTAATGAACTAACTTCAGTGTCACTAAATTAGAGCACTTTTGTTGTTCTCAGTACCAATGGCAAAGAATTTCTTCCGAATTTAGCAAAACATACAACTTCTTATCAACGGTATACAGTATGCATCATGAATCTAAGAGCCTGGGCAGGTGTGTGCTTTAGTCAAGTACTTGCTTTTGTGCAAGTGTCTGAAATATCTAAATTATAATTTTTATCTAGTACCCAAGTACCATGTCGCACTCTTGATTACTTATACGCAGTGGCGTGCAGAGGTCTGCTGATGCCCGGGACGACTGCTTGATTTGATGACCCCCTCCCAAATTCTGGTATTGAGCAGTGGCGTATGGTAGTCATTGTTACTGGATATATGCTGTTTGTGACGACACAATATGACGTCATATTCACATTTGCAAACCAACGTTTTGGCGAAGTTTGTTGACACAACATGCATATTCATGGACGCCGGAGCAGCGGTAGGGCAGCAGTCCCATCGCCACGTGGGGCTTTTGGGGGCTTATCCCCCCAAATAAAGCTTCAAGCCCCACTAAATTGAATTATGAAGCACTATAAATCGGTGGAGTTTTTATCAAATTTGAGAATGTCAAGCCCCTTGAACAGAGGTTAAGCCCCCCTATGGCATAGGGAAGGGGGAGCAGTAAAACAGTTGAGGGCAGTGGAAACTTATAAAAGAATCGTTACCAATTATGTTTGTTTCGGCTCATCAACAGTGTTGACCTCAAAAACAATAATGGGAATTATGGAAAATCATTCTGAATTTTCTGGGTGCAGGAATAGCTGCATTAAATTTGTTGCAAGTCGATCTTGATAAACCATGACAATATCCAGGATACTGTTATGAAAAGCAGTGGTGTTCGAGGTGGGGGTGCACGGATTGCAAGCACACCCCAAAATGTTTTGATTTGCTGAAAATCTTGGCAAAAGCCCTGAAAATCCGGGTAAAAATGGCACTCAACGTTGTTTGACTTCAAAAAATGGCGCTCAAGGTTTACATAAAAACACATGAATACCTTTTTCTGGAGGTTACACAAAAAAGAGGTTTTCATGATTTTGTGGAAGAAAATTTGTAGGCAAAAGTTGCACAAAAACTTTTTGGGCAAGTTTGGGGAAATTCGGGAAAAATCCTTCGCACCCCAAAAATTTACCTGTTCCTACACCTATGATAAAAAGACACCTCCGCCCCCGTTGCCCTTCTTTTGAAAGGGCAGAGAGGGAAATACCCTCGCCACGCCTCCATTCCCTGGCGTCCCTGTGCATGTTATTCTACACACACTCTCTTTATTCGTTGTTGTAGGCTATAATGTGTCACTGCTATGAACATAAATTATCAGCAGTCCCCTAAAACAGCAGTTCACGACTGCAAAAGTATCCGGCAACGCGTTAAAACAGGGGAGTAGAACACACTCAGTGCTACGTCAGCACAGTTGACAACTGCAAAAATACAAGCCTGCGCGAATATCTTGTCGTATAGAAATCGATCAGAAAGTATTTGGTTGGGATGGCGGACACCCAGGGTTGACAGTTTGAAACTTTGCTAAACTACACAAGAATTGAGAATGAGCATGAAGTGCGCAAGAAAATGTTCGTTTTTTACTATGTGTCTGTTATATGTACAATTACTAAGCGGAAAAAAGATACGGGCGTGTTAGAGCCGCTATGATCAATCCGCCTGAAATGCCATATTAACGACGAAGCTCGAAACGAAGCACATATTGCAAGCACACGTGTGCGACTGTATTAGCGCAAAAAACGAAATGGGAAACTAGTGATGCATCATAAAATCAAAGAGGACAGTGTTGAAATTTGGCTCAGAACTTCAATTAAACGTCCATAATTATCATTCTTCAGTGTTGATGTAATTGGACCCAACCAAAACAAACCACCAGGCTTTTTTTTTAAAAGCCCACTTAAAAAAACAGTAAAACCCACCAAAAATCTCATTCCTTACTTTTCCTTTGAAACGTGTACTATGAAGCAAAAAATAAAATGAACAGCACACTTGTACAGTTAACTGCACATTTTTTTAATGAAACAAACCGAAAAAAATAATATACACTATATTGATGCTGAAGTAGCAAGAAATGCACATTAACTTGACGAGAAACTACATAGTTTGTGTGGGAGTGGCATTTCTCGGTTTGCTGTGCGCGTTCTTGCAAAGCCTTACCACTGTGGAGTGAATTGACCAACAACACTTTGCGGGTACATTTCATTACCCTCAAATTTGAATGCCAAAATAGGTATAACTAGTTATATTATTGCGTAATTCTGAAAATGGTGATATTGCATGATGCAATAAAAACAATTCACAATGCAGTTTTGTGTTTCTTTCAAAAAAAAACAAAAACCTGTTTCTTTAAAAAAAACAAAAGAATTCGGACTAAAAAAGCAGGTGGATTGTTTTTTTCAAAAAAACGGGTTTTTCTAAACCATGATTGTCTTTCAACNTTTTTGTGATTTTCCCTTGATCGCACGATCTGGAACAAGTCACGTAACTATCAGTTTCTTTGGGTGTGCGCGGCACACTTAGAGTATNGGTCCCAGGTATTGAAGAATGTGAGAATTACTGGCATTTGAATGCGTAAAAATAGTGTTGACAAGTTCCGAAAAATTAAATCCATGCAGCACGTATTAGTAGACTTAAAATAGAAAAAATCATCTTGTTACAGCATTTAAATTTCTGTAATTTCACTCTTTGGTTGCCCCCCTGCCTTGGATGCCCGGGGCCATCGCCCCTTCGCTCCCCACCCTTTGCACGCCACTGCTTATACGCTTCACTCACCATATGGGTCTTCTCAGCGCTTTCCATAAGTTCGTACTTCGTGTTAGCTTTGTGAACTCTTCTTCTGCCTCTGAAACGTTAGAAAGAAGCTATATATATTTTCTATGTTGTATCATTGCCTGTTTTTAAATACTGAATATTTTTGTAGAGCGAATTATCTATTTCATATTCCATTTAGAGCAGGGCTTCTCAACNACCCCCAAGGGTCCATGGTGACCTATTGAAGGGGTCCACGTGATTTATGCAATCAGACGAATTTTGCCATTTGCATCAACTTAAATGCAATGTATAAATTGATTTTTTGTGCCTGATTAATTTTTTGGTTATCTACTGGGGTCCACAGAGTTATCTGAAAAGGCATGGTGATCCACGGACGAAAATGAGTTGAGAAGCTCTGATTTAGAGTTAGGCATGACGAGCTGAGTTCAACTTACTCTCTCAGGGGGCCGGCACGCTGCTCCGCGCTCGGAGCTTACGTCAGCTGATGCGACATCAGGTTTGCGCGGCTCATTCACGCGCATTGTGACGTTCGCGTTGCTGCTTTCGCTGCCGTTTCTCTTGGCGGAGAGCAAAACACCAAGCCAAGCTGTAGAACTGGCACCTTCGCGTGGTACGTGATCGAAGAAGTGCAGGTGGTGCTGGGTGCAATGTGAGTTTCATTCAGGCAACTGATTGGGCTGTGGTGGAAATATTCAATCAATTTCAAACTATGTTCAAGATACTCTTTTCTCAGTTACTTATTTCAGGATTTAAGGTACTTTGACTGAGCATGAAAGTCTATAATACTGAGACATCTATTGACAGGGATTGTGGCTCTGACAAGCACGCAGGCGAAGCTGAAGCGTTTAACAGCTGTGCTGGTTGTAAACAGTACAGGTTGGTTTGGGTATATTCTGTGGCATAGCCTATGGTGCAAAACTTTATTGATAGGCCTGTGCAATGTTTAATATCTGGCTTGACCGAATGGTAGATATTGTAGGCTTTACTGCGCTACCAGCAACTCCCAACCTCTGAACCAGTGACATTTCTTATGTTTTAGCATTACCCACGGCGTTAACCCATTTCCAACCGAATTTTGATCAGCTTTAAAGTGTAGTCTTCTTGCGTTAAGCTTGCTGCTGCGTTTTGTTATAGAAGGGTTGCCAAAAGAGCTTATGCAAAACAAAGCAACGTTTCGTTTCTTATTTGCGGGTCGCTTTTCTTTGTGACGGAGGCTGCACATTCGCTGTATTCAGGTTTCACATTGTTATATTCCCAGTCGTACAATTGGGATGTTGGTCTACGTAACATAACTGCGATGAAATCTACTAGTGTCTCCTCAGCAATACCCTAGAAATAGTGTTGGGCCATGGAAACTTTTCACAGTAAGCAGCCGAAGCTAGTTGAAAAAAGCGTTATAATATCAGCTTTGTTTCGAAAGCAAAATAATAGTTAAAAGAATGTGCTACCAATGATAGTATAATCAATTTTTCCTACGCTTTTTGTGAAATTCCTTATTAGTGTCTCACACATAAGCAAAGGGGGAGCAACAATGTAGGTGAGTGAAGATCACAACAACAGCAAAAACAAGACATACGAAGAACGAACCAGAGAAAATAATGGTAAAAAACGACCAGAGAGAGGTATACGTGACGTACCATCATATGCAAACAAAAGATGGAAAAGCAAGCAATATACCCCTAAATCGAAAATAACGAATGAAAGGGGATCATGGCAAACATAAACAAAATAATCACAAGACATTTAAATTTAACAACATGTATAACAGAAACACAAATGTTGAAATCATGTACATAGCAATAATTCACATAACACAGATGATGATGGGCAAGCAATGGGTGAACAGTTGAGGTATGTAGCCTGCAGATGAACAGGTGAGGCATGTACAGTACATCAGTAGCGTAGAATTTTGGGGGGAAATCTTTTGACTTTAAGTGAGGAACACTATTTTGTTTGGGACACCGCATCTTAAAGCACAAAACGACAAGATATGCTAAAAATTAGGGGGAGTGTCCCCCTTGGGTAGGCCTATGTACATAGGCCAGAGAAGTAAGCAACAATAGGTGTTATGCAATGCAGCAACCATGACATTACAGAACAGAGGCATGTAGCAAGGGCAAAAAATAATGTTTATCTACCACACAAATCGTGAAGAGAAGAAGTAATACCATTATCCATGGACCACAACGGAGTACCACAGTTGTATGTATGTCCCACCGGGCACATAGCATCCCCAAATGAGGTTGAAGAGGAAAAGTTAGAAACATATTATAAAAAGTTTAACAGTAAACCGTAATCCAGTAAGGATTGGGTACATGAAAAACAAAAAATACAGTTAGTTAATGAGTGGAGTATTTAGTTTCAGAAAATATAATTGCAAGTGTCTCAACAGAACTGCATGCTCTATATCTGTGCGGTTGGTTGTTTAGCGGCTAGCCTATCATAGATAGTATTGTGACGCAGGGTCACAATATGTAAAAATTATTGGAGTTTATTAAAGTTTTATTCCTAAAAGTGATGCAATTATGCAAACCAATCCGTGTAGGGCGGACTTTGAGATGTTGTTTTGAACGCTATGAACTTGTGCGAACCACAGCGAAAGCTTTGACATTAAGACAATGCGCTTGACGAATGATCTGTGACGTAAAACTTCCCGGCGAACCAACGCGCATAGCAGCTTTCCAGAACTTTGAAAACACTTGCTATGTAAAATATACTCTCTTCCAATAACGCACGTTTCGAATAAGAGACTCTCTGCAGATAGTCTGCCTTCAAATCGCCGTACTTTTTATTCTGGCTTCAATTTGATTTTCAACTGTGAAGTGATCAAAACAGAAAGTTCTGACCGGTGGTAATATTTCGCGAGGCCGCTTGACCTTGTGCTATTGTCTTTATGAAGTGCATTAGCTCATTGGTTGCAACGAAGATACAGTTTTATGACTTATAAGAACAATAAAGCACGATGCAAGAAACATTTCTTAGTCGTCAAGATGATAATTTCAAGATGTATGAATAGAAAGCTCCTTAGAATGAAGTCGACGACGAAACAGGAAAACAATCGAACTTTCAAAAGAACAGTTTTTTCTCATTAAAATGTTCAGGCCCTAGCCCCGAGGTCTGCACCAATAGCAGCAGAACTCAAAGAAGGCGTGTTGTGACAAATAATTACTATCAGTAAACCTTTGATCTGTGGCACAACACGGTTGCCATGAGCCCTTGGATGGCCCAATGAGGNGTGCCTTCGGAAATGGTTCTAAAAGTTGCTGCACTTTCAGATAGCGTAGCACGTTTCTGTTAATGTAGGCTTTGAAACAATTATTTTTCTGCAATTATCACGTGTAGAACCCTCATTAAGTACAAACTATAGAGTGGTTTAGTTCGTGAGCTTCACAAGATTCGAAGTGTTACAAAGTTGAAAAATGCAAAATCAGTTTCTCGTTTTGTGGTCTCTTGGCACCGTGGGCTACAGCGTAAGTTGGGCAGAGTTTGTTGGCAGTAAAACCAAACGGCTTGCAAATCGAAAAACATGTTGACCAGGTTGTTTCGTCGAGCAAGCCTAGACAGTTGCCTAATTTTCTTGTCGGGATCGAAGTTGATGGCCTAATACACAGGGGTTTCCAAACTACGGTCCACGGGCCGAATCCGGCCCGCGAAGCCATTTCACCTGGCCGCAAAGAAACTTTTTCAATTATGAAAAAATAACATATTTACAAAAAAAACGTTGATTTGGTAGAATGTAACATATCCCAAAACAATGGCATTATGTTGGACGGCTAAGTGAATGCCAGTTGGATAAGTATTACTGCGCTGCAGGCTGGCCTAACCTCAGCTGATATGTTGCCGCAATCTGAGGTCTTTGTTAATTAGAGACATCTCATCTGAAGCCTGATTTGCGTGCTGTGCTAAAGTAGAATCAATTTGACCATTCTTTTTTATAAATGTACTTTGATTATTAAACAACATCCATGTTGTGACATTCTTTTATTTTGGACCGAGAGTTTATGTTCGGCCCTCCTACTGTAGTGCAACAACCTACGCATTCCTCGGACATAAATGTTTGGAGCCCCTGGCCCTAATCGCACTTGAATGTGGAGTTGCGAAAGCGTTAGACGCGGACAAACTTAATTTACTTTGAAGTTTGTTCTATGATGAACACGTGAGATGACCCAAATGCAGGGGACAGCCTCGTGTTTTGTGGTCGTGTCATGATCAGTCACTTGTTTGTTGCGGGAAACGGGTCTGTCATAAAACGAAAATCAAGCTGAAATTCTCAAACGTTGTACAGAACAAAATGCTTTTTGAATCTGCAGTTAAGCTCTGGAAAACAATTTTGCAAACGTTTTTGTGCGTCAGCCGAAATTAAAACCGGTACGTTGGGTAAGTTAGATTGTAACACTTTGCAGGAGTGATCTTGTCATTTTCAGTGCAAAACTTACCCAACGTGCCGGTTTATATAAGGTCAAAATTATGGTTTCCGTACCCAAGTGAAGTTGATCCTCGTAGATAGGGTAAAACACACGTGCTGGCAAGTTAACAGCTATTATAATTTTATAAACTCAATGTGCAATTACTCTGGAGAATCTTATTTGTTCGTAGTTAAAATGGCAAAACCGAAAAGTGGGAAAATTAGTTTCAAGTTTGTACCCACGTTAAATTTGAGAGTGAGAAAGATCTGTCCGTTTCATGTCATAAACTTCTTGACAATCAATGCTGTAGAAGCCTGTATGCGACGTTCTTTAAGAAACTGGTTATTCTTATTCAGCCGAAAATTTTCAGTTTCAGTGAGTGGGTTTCAAAATATAGAAGCACTTTAAAATTATGCGTGTTGGCCGCATTACTAAACTGCAGTCTAGTCCAAGGGTGTCCATACGTTTTTCGAAATCGCCCAAATTTGATCATATGAAAGCGCCCGTGGGCCAGTAGTCTCTTCCGACATTTCTTTCAGTAAGTTGGAGTTCAGGATAATCCATGCTTTCCTTTACGGCTTGAAGTAGAAGCATTCTTTTGGGACGGTTTTCGTGCTCGTATTCACTCTCAGCACATCAAAGTAAAACGGGAAAGATTTTAGGCAATGAGAAACTGCTGTCGCTCCAACATACAAGCGTAATCCTGGCTTTGGCGAACCGTATACACCACAATCTGAAACCAAAGCCACCGTTTGAAATTTACCCGCGGGCCGCATTTGAACACGCCTGGCCTATAGACGAAGCAGCTAATGGTAACGAGATACAGCAGTTTAACTACATTCCTAATGTGATTTTCGATTCAAGCTGTAAACACACGTAACAGGACCAGTAAATTTGTTGTTTGTATGTCAACGGGATAGTCCACCGAAACGAATCTGTACACAATATAATTTTTACGATCATGCCAATGTGTCTGTCGCTGTGTACAGCCGCATAATGTCGATTGCGTTTCCAATTTCTTCTCACACTTTTAAACGGACAATCTAAAGCAGGGTCTCATACTCACATTGCTCCGAGAGGCAAACGAGTACTTACCAAGGCAATCGATGGGCGGCATTATGACGCTGACGCAACAATGGCGGTACCTGAACCTTACCAGAACAGCTTTAACGTCTTATTTCCTGCGAAAGGTATCATGAGTTACGGGCAAATCATTTCTTGCCGTCTCTACGTTCGTTCAAAAGGAACTTGTTCTTTCGCTAGCCGAGCACTTCTGAACACCCGTGAATAAAACGCATAACATAAATGTTAATTATTTGAAAATGTCCAAACAGCATCGCAAGCCCCACAAAACGCCCTCGCGAGCCACATGTGGGTCGCGTGTTTGAGACTCCTGATCTAAAACCTAATGAGCTTCATAGTAGCAAATACATTTCACACGCGCTCTTCCTATTTCTGGCAGTTTTTGTGTCAAGACCAAAATAAAATCGTTGTATAGGCACTGGCAAAATAAAACATTTGCGCGCGTGGAGTGTTTTCCGCCATTTCCGATATAACGTAAAGTGTCGAAAAACTCACAGGATTCGGTCGCACTGAAAACTACTAATGTGAGACTTGCTTTGAAGGAGTCGTACAAAACCATTGTAATACGAAGACGAAACAATGCGCAAATCTCGACAAACACATCCTTTCGCGTGCATTTTTGTTTAAGTTGAGTAATTCAGAGTAAAGCTATCTCAAACACTACTCTTCACCACAATGGTAGTTTTTTCTGAAGAGCGTTTACTTTCAGTCGCTCCGTTATTTAGTTACATATAGCGCTTTGTCTGGTGCGCTTAGAATTCTGTACTTTTTTACATCTTAATCTACATTGAAATTACAGTTTGTGAAATTTTCATAAAGGATGTTCACACAATCGTATGACATTCTTAGAATCACTTCCGCATTTTTGATGCAAATATTGATGGTTCAACGGTTCTTATGGCTGTTTTCGGACGTTAGCTTGAGTTTTGGCAAGTTTCTGAGGTTTTAGAGTACTAGGTAAAAATACCTTGATGTNCAGGATATACGACGAACTGCAGAATTTTTTAACACATGTGGAAAACCTATTTCTGAATCAAATTCTGAAGAAATTGTCTTTTATCGTAGTTGTATGATGTGTCGTAGTCAAGTGTGAGGAATGCGACGGGGAGATGTGTTTGGCAGGTGAACACGTGTCAATACTCTCGTCGTGTTTACTGTTTCTTTGGTCGAATTATGCTCTTCACTAAGCACGCTATCTTCAAGACAACAATGAACGTCTTGTCATTCAAATGACGTTCTTCAAGGTGAAACCGTTCTTGCTGAAAGTTTGGAAATTTTCTTGTCTGCATGTGGATTTTTTCGGAACAAATCTTCCTGCGCGTAAAAAATTTTGACGCTGGTATTGCTGGGACACTGTCATTCACAGCTTCGCTGATTTACTGTCGGTACGTATGCCGGTTCGCGTGCATGACTCCCCAGCTCAGTGGTTCTTAAATTGGGGTAATCATCTTCCAAGGGGGTAAATTTACTGAAACCTAAAGTGCATTTTTATAGATCATTCTAAACTGTAAGAGTTTGTTAATTTTGCATTTTTAATAAATGAAGAACTTTGAGTGTTATGGGGGTAAATTTGGTAATCCTATTTGATGAAAGGGTAGGACATGTAAATAAGGTTAAGAACCACTTCCCTAGCTCCTGGTATGGATATCATTCTGTAAACAAGCACCACAAGATGAATATAATCAAACTCCTTCCAAAACACCGAATCCAACTGATGCAACACGGCAGCAGTGCTGCTTTAATCGCGACACATCAAGGCCACCGTGATAGACATTATGTGATTCACGTCACGGTGGCCTCCAACACTTTCACTGCTTCCGCCTGTTGCACCATAAATTTTAGCCGCACAGCAAACCAGCTCGTCTCATTATAGGTTCTGTGCTCACATGAAAACAACATGATCTCGAAACGACAGTCTGGGTTGAACAGCGCATCTGCACATTTTTGTTCAGAAGAACTTCACCAGTCCTTCTCGTCAAACTTTCTGACACACAGAAGCGCTGTCCCATCTTCTGTAAACAGACGTTTGGAATTCCCAGTATCTTCAGTCACGCGTGGTTTAACATGGCGTAGGCAGTGTATTGTCATGCTCGTCATCCCAAGTAATGGGTCAGTGCACACGGCCCAACTAAGCTTCACGCGTTATTAAAAGCGTGAACGCAATATTCGCGTTTTATTGACTAACATCTTTGCTTCCCTTTCAAGGCAAATGGTTGAGAGCCACAAGGCATCACTGGAGTTCGGAATTTACGTTGCCTGCATGGTACTTTCCGTAGTAGCTTCCCAATCACATCTGCGCACAATCAAATCGACATGACTTGGTTACACATTCCCACAGCCACTAGCCTGTGAGCATAAAATTAATCGTGGACAAACCGTGATGACCTGATTTTCCTAGATTGCCCATCGCTGTGCAAAATGCTGTGAGTAATCTATTTGAAATGACGAAAAAAATTTGCTGTCATTTTGTGCAAGTCATCTGGGCGGGGTTATTGAAAGAGCCTCTTGTAGAAACAGCCATTTTTTACAAGAAGTGAATTTTTTAGCGACGAAGAGAATGACAATGTCTGCGTTGCTTATATCTGAGAGAGAAGTGAGCCATTGTCCTGAGGTGCCAAATTGCAGAGAACTGTGAAGCAGAGATGAGCGGACTGTCATATTTTGCGGTCCAGATCCAGTCCTGAATTTTTTTAACTCAATCCAAGTCCAACCATGGTCCAAAAAAGTATAAGAAATTTAAAATCCAAGTCCAAATAAAGTCCAAAAAGTTAATAAAATGCAAGTTTTTAATGAAAAAAATTACGGAATTCATTTCCATCAACTCAGTCCAAATCCGGTGCTGATCCTAAAGTTATGAAGCATGTTACAGTCCGGATCCAATCCAAAATCAACAAAAGTTGTCATAGTCCGGATCCAGTCCGATCCAAGTCCAGTCCAATGCTCATCTCTGCTGTGAAGATGTTCGAAACAAAAACCGTTGAGCGTGTCAGTGTGAGAATTTTCGATCAATATCAGCAATGACTTGTGGCATCGCGTTATAATGTCTATTCCAGCACAGATTAGGCTAGTGTTCTTCAAGGTTTTTTGCCTGTTTCAAACTTATTTATAACCGGTGAACGCAAAAAATCGCTGAAGAAACTGACTGTCTACTTTTAGTTAGATGACAAATATAGGTTAACTTTGTTTACTGTCTGTTTTCCCCACACCGTTGAAATTTCTGGAAAGGCTAGATGAAAATTGAAAACACAAGATAAAATAAATGGATAGGTGTCTTGCAATGGTTTCTACAGTAGAAACGTCGCTGTTGTACAGCACTGAAAGCAGTTCTAGTACTGTTTAGTGACGGGTATTTTTTAAAATCGTGTTAGCATTCTAGCATCCCTAGGGAGGTTGCTGAGCGGGCACCTCTAACTTATCGACGGTTCAATCAGCTTCCCCTTGAGTGCGGAATGTGACATATCACACCCCTTTGAAAAAATAACCCAGAGTTCAAATTTTGCTGTTTCAAAATACCGTCGCGGTAGTGTCATTCGTGATTGGCTGAACATTGCACATAGAAATAGAAATAGCGGTTTCTGTTTCTATGTCATCGACCTGCTCAAAGTATCTGACTGGGAGTACTTTTTCTGTTTCTATGTCTTAGACCTGCTCAAAAATACCTGACTTCGAGTTTTGGAAGATTTTGTCTATGTATATAAATGTGTCTTATACCAGTACGTTGCTTAACCCGCATGTTTTCAGCAGAAATGATATGTAATCAGCAGAAATGTTACTGAGGGTGAACCTCATGTTTGAGACATGTTTTCAGCAGAAATGTTGCTGAGGGTGGACCTCATGTTTGAGACACACCAAACACATGGAAGAGCGAAACTACAGCAGAAGCAGACCATATAATGGTAGTTGGATTTATTTTTTCGATCATTTTCCGGTCATAGACCGAAATGTGTTTGAAACGACCGAAAAAAATTAAGTCAATTCGGTCATAATGCTTGAAAAGGTAGGCTAGTGAATATTGTTATGGCGGGTTTTAATACTGTTAGGGGGCAAATGACCGAAATGTCTTAGCGAAGAAAGAAACCCAGAATGGCAGTCGTTATCAGGGTTAACCCTCATTAGGATGTACTAGGGGTCCGAGACCAACAAATGCTTAAGAAATGTGTCCCTAGGTTGTTGCAATAATTTTGTTGAGTGTCTAGAAAAATGGCTAATGCTGTTAACGGACAACATTCGATGGTAAACGCTTTTAAGTGGGTAACCCTAGTTTACTCTATAGATTTAAAGTTTTGCCAAAACTTTCGGCGTGATGCCTTTTACCTTTCTGCCTGAAAGTTTGAATTGAAAGTGACTTGCATTTACGCTGCCTCCGGCCTTAAAAATGCCATGAAAATGTGGCCCGCGAAAGCTGTTGTGCGAGTTGAATCGGTACCACACCGAAACATCAGAAAATGACTTAAGAGTATGTTCTTCCTACAAGTCGCGCTGCGTGTTCCGTTCATAATTTTCAACCCAGGTAGCCTCAAAATGTTAGTTTTACTGTGCTTTCATTTCTACAAAGACCACGCAGCTGAAACGTTTGTAGAAAACGAGAAGGATTTCATTAAGTGCTCAAAAAATCAAGAAAATGCAATCAAGCGAGGTAAGAAAAAAAGTTGAAATTCATCGTTTCGGAGACATTAATTTTGTAGTTAAATTGTGCGTTGTAACACTGGAAAGTCAACGCAAATGGTGGTTGTTTAGCTAAAATTTTACTTAGTTTAGCCAGACTCTAGTTGGCTTTTGAGGATGCTTCAGATTGAGATTCAAATTCTGTGTCATTGCACGAAAAATCTGAAACATCTCATTTTGCTTAGCAAAACAATATTATTTTCAGTAAAAAATTACACTCTGACGCAATGCAGTACACTAGCTGAAGTGGAACAAAACATTCGCTGTGTTGTCGTGTTTCACACCAGGAATTTTTAGATGTATGGCCAAGTAACGGGCATGGGTACAGCAATGGCCCCAGGCTTCACCAGTCTTAAAAATATGCTGTTTTACTCTTTGATCAGGAATATTTTGTAACTGCGGTGACGTTTTCAATGTTTTTAGATTGTTTTCACTGCTATGATGCCGGCCTTATTTACGTTTTTGTTTGAATACAGTTTAGTTATGAAAGTACCTAACCCATGTTTTCGATTAAAATTTTGGCCGTTCGAGCAACAATCTTCAATTGAGAAATTTTCTCATCGGGAATTTCATCCCTTTCGGTAATAGTGGATTGTATTATACTGCATTGCGAGAGAATATCGCCTACTTGATGAACAACTTGCATTTGTTCCATGTTTTTGGCTAGCTAACAGCTTATTTTGAGTGATTTTTGTGTTGAGTACGATTATTATAGGTAATGAAACTCCAGGTTTGACTGTTAAGCCAGAGAAATCAGCCTGCCACGCACTGCTTTCATTACTTGCCATGATTCTGACTGCACGTATCCAAAATTCAGCATCAAGACACCACGAGGGTGACGCAGCCGAATCTGATCGCAATTTGCTTTGTTAGGAAATCTATTTCGCATCAGCGACGCGTCTTCAGTCCAGCAAATTTATAAGCAAAAGCTTACAAGTGAAATGACGAAAAAGACCAAGGCAGGATCAGAGAAAGTGCGCAGACTACAGTAACAATTTCCTAACAAAAAAAATAGCGATCAGAGTCTGCTGCGTCACCCTTGTGGCTTTAGCCTGTATTATAGGCAAGTCGCACTTTTCCCAGAATGGATTTATTGAACACTGATAGCTAGCCCTGAACATATATTTTTCAATAAGTGGTCTTTGCCTGCAATGTGTTAACGAAGTTGCACTGTAGTGAATTGTATGGTTTCAAATCTTTCGCAGGTCCGAGTATGAGATTGACATTTAATGGCTGTTTGATATAGAGCAGTGATCTTCAACGTTTTTTGTTCAATCGCCCCCTACAAGAACTTCGCCTAAAAATTGCCCCTCACCTATGATTTTGTGGTTGTTTGGAAATATTATTTTATTTTGAAAATAATTTAGAGCTAATGAAATACAAAAAGGAATTTAGTTAACACAAAAAAAACAAGAGCAAGCAAAAGGAATGCATGTGCATGTGTAGAAAAATTATTATTCGTTTCCAAAAATAGCTGGTTCCAACTATAATGCGAACCTTGCCCTGTTTTTCATCTGCAAGTTTTTTAAAGCAGGTTGCAAATTGGTCAGCCTAAAAAGAGGTGAACTTCCTGCACACGAAGCAACGTTGCCAGAGCTTTCACTGTCAAGAACGTGAAGTTAGCGCGCCATATTTACACACCTAAGCGGCGGTGCTTTTACCTCATCCTATCGCAAGTAACAAACTTATGTTCCTGTATCGTTGCTAATTTCGAGCTTTTTGATCGCACATCTGATCGCAAGCGCATGAATACCACCAATGGGCGGAAAAGCAATGGTTACATCACATTGTTATTTTATGACATCACAATTGATATTAGCTCGTCTGTAGAGCTTCGAGTGATTCGTGGGAAGCGTTTTTTCGAAAGTTGTTTCTACCTCTTTTTGCATTGCAAACATTTAAGCCTGACGTGATGGCGTATTGCTCATGTTCAATCGAAAGGCTTCCGCCGTAATTTTTGCTCTGACTGATTTTCCCTGTGACGTCAGTCGCGATTGCATCGTAACCATTCGCAACGGTTGTGATGTCCACATAACCCTGATAAAGTTCAGATCTGTGGCAATATGTTGCCTTAATCGTAAGCTTTGGTAACGGGAAGCATTACTGTGCCCTCGAGGTAATGGTGGAATATAACTTCATTAGGATTTCAAATATAACTTATCGACTGATGCAAATGCATGTGCTTTTGAAAAGTTCTCATAGAGAACCCTTTATTTAAGTACCACCATAAAATAAGATGATTGCTTGCGGATGGATCGCTATTAAGCATGTCTTCTCCAGTATCAATAGCTTTCAAAATCGTTTGACTTCATTACTATGCTGACCATTGCAAGTTACAAAGGAGTTTCTATTGCGGTGTGGCTTAGGCCGTGCGAAAGTGTTACACTCGGAAACGATGATTTGTAGTCTTTCGGCACAGCCCGCACCTCCGCTGTGAAATGCTCATTCGTAGTAACAATGTGAAAAAAGTCTATTTATAACACCAATGCTGTTACGTTCTCACCGGTATCGGCCAGTAACAAGTTTCAGGTAGCCATTTGATGATTTATTGGGAAAACGCTTTCAGTCATAAGACTATCGCACATCATGAGAAGCCGACGAAAGGTTTCGCAAAAGTCCGCGCCTGATCGTTTGTATATCTTTGCCCGGAGCGGTTTGCGAACTGGCAGCGATGATTTTCGCCTCCCCACCGTGTTTGATGCTTCTTAAGCAGTCGCATGCATGCTACAGTTCGTTACTACAATCGGGTATTATTGCGCGCTTTTCTTAGTTTCTTTGCGATAATTCATTTTAAAGTGCCCAAACAGCAGCAGGCCTAATTCTACTTTCACAACTACTGATCTCGCGACAACGGCAATCAGAACCACCAGCATAATTGAAAAAGCACATGGTATGTGAACCACTGCACAAATAAATGAGTGCAAGTCTAAAAACTTGTTTTCCTGAACCGTGAACTACAGTAAATGCATTGCGTAAGATTTTTTCAAGGCATTCAGGTAACATCTTATAATAGAGATGAAAGCATTGGTTACGCAGTGGTTTTAATTTTACGTGTCTGAGGTCGTACGATTCTGAGACAGAATTGTCTGAGTTTGAGTAGATAGAGCACGCAATTATATCTTTTTCCTGAAAATGAAATCTAAATCTTCATGAAAATGTTCGATGATGAGCATGTCATCGTGAAAAGCTGACTCATACAGCTTTTCGCCTCGTACCAACACTGAAGATTTTCGCGTAAAGTTTTCACTGAACCAAATAAATTTCTCATTTTCCCATTTGAAACATGCCCTTCGAAAGTGATGCTTACGAACTCCATTCCCATTGTGTAACTTTCAGTTGCCGTGCACGTCCTACATTGGCTTCCTGGGTAGGCCTATTTTTGTCTTGGGAATAGGCCTATTTTCAAGACGGTCTGGCCTATTTTGCCGCGGCAATGTTGGTGCTCTTCGTCTCTTTCAAACCACGCAGTTTGCAATCTTCAGAAATGTCCCATGTGCGGTGGCTTACTGCAGTTTGCATAGAATTGACCGTAGCAGCACAAGCGGCGGAGCAAAGCAGTTCAGTACAGTTACGAAAACCTGCAAGTCATCTGGAAGTCCAGTTACTGCTCAAACATGTCCACATCAAAAGATTGAATTTACATGAGGATACGTACTCGCATTCCGCAATAAATTTGAAGTCTTCATGGTTATGCAGCAGCGCCAGAAGATCAGAATACTCGTACGAGGAGCAACTAATGCTTCAGCCTCAGCAGCTTAACTGAATAATATTGCTTCCTTGGTTAGCTTCAGTTACTCTGCATAGATACTGGGTGATGACCTGNTTTTTTT
>JGI24158J21664_10004656_pt1 | contig 17697 bp, 12 predicted proteins | sample Ectturendosymbi3_FD_21664 | JGI IMG/M metagenome (IMG submission 21664)
CCNACCCCCCCCTGCGCCTCCCTATTTACGGGCCTGTAAAAGGCTCTTTCTTAACATAAAGCACCACAGGCTAGATGTGCGCATTCGCATAATTTTAGCACTTAGCATTTTAATTCTGTGGTTGGTCAAACTGTTCCCGCATATACACTAAAAACGCGCAGTTTCAATCATCAGCATAAACGCGGTTGGTATCAGCACGATTTACAGCTATATAACGAAATATAGCGCTAGAACAAAAAGTTTAAATGAAATGTGTATCTACCCATACATAAATCATTGATTGTATACTCAAATGCAGAAATCATCAATTGTATATATACATCATCATTCATTATTTATAGATATATATTGCGGTGGACATTATAATTTAGAGGCCCGAGGCCAATTCACGGAAAGGGGCTCCAAAACTACGCTTGGAAGTTTTATTGAGGTCCCTCTTTGGCACACTGGCACATTTACCCATAATCCTTTCTTTAAAAGACTTATGACTTGCTTAAGAGCTTTTTAAATGTGGCTCTAGAGTAGTTCATGAGCTTTTTAACAAAACAATGCAAAACCTAAGTTCGAAAATCTCAAAGGGAGCTTCCACGACATCTCCGAAAAAAGGGTCTCGAGGCGACCGCCTCGTTCGCCTCTTCTGATATCCATCGATGGGTTTACAGAGTACATATGGGTGTGTATAAACTATTGGTTGTATACATTAGTACAAAAGTTATTGTTGCATATGTATAACTCACTGTTTGTTGCATGATTGTTTCTTGTATGACTGTGCAAGACGTCCCAGGTTTACTCTGATCTGCAACTGAATTTTGTCCACAAGTCAGTTAAAGAAATCAGGTTACACTTTCCATGAATGTATTCCACAAGGCCAAGTTCATTTAAGTAACTTTGCTTGGATAATACCGTGGCCTCTGCTTGTAAGATAGTACGAGTTCATAAATGATTTTTGTGTGTCCGTTCCAAATACCTTTCGCAGCGTTCGATAAAACTGTTTGCATTATACTTTTACGCTTTTTGTCAGCAGTAACACCAGGCAGTCTCACATAGCGAAGACAATATTCACTTAATTTCATACCTTGCATATAAACTTCAGGTCCTTCCGTACACAAGTCTCCTGATTCGGTAACGCTTCTCAGCAATAAAGAATTTGAACAAATAACGAGAGTAATCTTCGCGATGGTTGCAGCATTTTCTGTGAACGTCCTTCCCTTCCTTGTTGTTCAAGCGGTCAATCTTGCAGCTTACCCCGGAGAAATGGAATACATCAAGTTGTGAGAAGCAACCGTTATTTTTACTTTGTTTCGTGAATCTTTTTCGAAAATTTTGTTTTTATTCAAATTTTCAAATTCTTGCTGTTTGCTTTCCCAAACAGCTTCTGTAACGAACACTCAAAACTCGAAAAAGGAACACCTTGACAAATTATCAAACTGTAAAAATGCTTTTGAAATCAAAATGAATTTGCATTTAGCTCAAACGTTGTCATGCTGGAATCACGAAAACACGGGGTTAAATTCCGAAATTACTTCGAAGACGACAAATATCTTTTTCTGCTTTTATCAAAATTAACTGCAAACAATTATGACACAGTTAGCGAAAAAACTCTTTGGAATATATGGAATTTAACCTATTTTTAAATGACAATTGCCAAAGAATTTAAAACATGGCTCTGCTCTAAAAGGACTTCTCATTCGTATTAGGAAAAACTCACAAAATGATTGTGCCCGCTTGGAAATCTTCCTCTGTTCCAGAAACATTTAACTTGTATTTGAAATTGTTTTACTCAGTAGAACTTAAACATGTAATGATGTATGCTATGCAAAATTATTTCAGCAAGAGTTCAATTCTAATGAAAAATAGAGAAAAACGTTTCATTATTTGTGTCCAAAACTTTTCAAAACGCCACAACACCTGTTATGAAACCTTGATGATCAAATGGTAATGATGATAAAAAGATTTAAAAAAAGCAAATTCTTGATCATAAAATGTTAATCACCACTTTTTGACATTCACATCTATGCCCCATCTTGGCAAGCACAACTGTTCTCCAAAACAAAAAGCATTTAGAACGAGAAATACAATTGCGGTAACTAAACAGTCGGCAAGATTTTTGTCAAAGAGACAAGAGCCAATGACAAAAAGTTGTTACCAAGAGCAAATTGAGGAAAAAATAACTTTGGCGCAAACATGTAAACCCAGGCAATATCAATTTCGATAATCCGAAGAGCACCAATATCCCTTATGACACTTGCCAATGCCCACGCTATCAAGTATTAATCCTTCGTTATGCTGTACAATTTATGCGTTTCTTTGCAGCACCAGAGAAAGTTTAGCAATGCAAAGAAATTGCTATTGTGCCTTACCTATTTTCTAACAATCATAGCAGTTTTGCGCAGTTGCATAATACTACAAATGAGTTGTAAAGTTTTTTTTAATGTTAAATTGTTTTGTATCACAGGTTTTTGAACAAAGTTATCGCAATGGCATACCTCGTGGCTTCAAAAGCAATAATATTGTACGTCATGCCTGGAGCTCTTGCTTTGTGCGAAATTTTTTATGACTTTCAGGACATTGTGCAAAATTCTCACATCGCGCATTTTGAAATGAATTTGTCACGACGTGCATTATTTTTGTTCGTTCCACAGACATGGCAAACGCAGAGCGCACAAGTGTTATCCAGGATTGCATCTCGCCGTAGTTGAGCTTCTATACCTCAACAGCTTCAGTAACTTCCTCATCTACAACCTGCGCAACGAACAGTTCAGATTGGAAGTTAAGAAACTTTTCCGTTGGGAAACACCCACTGGCATCATGTGCACTGAGTCAAACACGGCCTAACCTTAATGATGGTTCTTCCCTGACAAGAGACCTCATTCAAAGCATGTCACTGTGCGTTGGAGCATGACGAGTACCATAGTGTTATGTGCATTGGAGCGTTCGGCTCATTTGAAAGGAAGTCAATGTGGGTAACCCAAAAATTTTGAAATTCCTTGCGAATATCATTTCCATTGGAAAACACCAGGCCCACAACCAGGGAGGGGGCAAACGGGCAATTCCTCCCCCCACCAACATTTTCAAAAACATGTTTAGTTGTTCGGTACGGTATCACGATACAATAATTTTTCCCCTTCCTCCCGAAAATATCAGCTGGTTGCGGCCCTGGAAAAAAAAGCTTTGTTTACATAAGAACTGTTTTCAGCATTTTCTCAAGTAAGCAAATGTTTGTGGGTAATTTAAACCTCGTTACGGAAAATGTTAATACTATTTGACTGAAACCTTCGGCGTAATATCAGCGGGATCAAAAAGGATTTCATCCTTATACCTAGACAAATGTAATCCAGTAGATGGTGCACCATAGTTGAAATAAAAGATATCTGGAAACTTCGCAACTCCAAGACTTTGGTTGTGACATCTTTCAACAAGTCATTCGCGTTGTGTATGTCTATATTGACAGCACCCAAATAGAGACCTTTGATTAGATAGTTTTATCAGTTCGAGACATATTTGCAATAAAGAAAACTCGTGTTGGATGCTACATACTTAGCTTCGTAGGAAGAAGTGAACTGTGAGAACTATTTTGAGACAATTATCAAATGCAGCAACTGGAGTCTCGTTTTTGTGTTTCCGCAGAATACCATGAATAAAATTTACTCTTTGGCAAACATCAGATCAACAAAATGGTGATGATAGATGCGATGTCTATCAAAAAGCGTGAATTAAACTGTGTGTTGAAACACAATGCTCATAAGGCATTTTTCTGTTAAAGATTTTTGTAACAAAAAATTCTGCAATTGACTTGTCAACATCCAACTTTAGTCAGTAATGCTTTACACATTTCGGATTGCTTCTATACCTTTGAAATTAAAATCAATTTTTTTTTCTTTTTTTTCATTCATTGTATTTTTTGTTCTTGAATTTTGAACTTTTTCGGTGAATTGTTTTTGTAGCGAATGTAGCCTACATGACAATTAATCCATGCGTTTCAACAAAAATACAGTACTGTATAGCGGCGTGTTTTGACAGAAGGTAAAATCACGTGCTATAACCACTTTTTCAAATTGGATTTAACTGATGCTATTTAACATTGTAATCCAAAACCATCACTGTTTACAGCAATACATTGATAACTCTAGAAACAGTGGTGGACAACTTCAGTAACAGGGTCTTAGAGCAATTCCAGTTTAACAAGGTTAAGTCAAAATGTATTAAATTTATATCGTAATGTAGGAGATGCTCAAGTCAAGCATTTTGATCTCTAAACGCTTCTTGCTATCCTCATCAGTACTTGCTTTTAGCTAAGGAATATAAAAAACAAAAAATATCTTATTTTCGATTAAAATCAAGAAATAATTTTATTCTCAATTTATTAGAGAAACAGAATTCGCAGCATTTTACGAATGAAGTGTTGCTTACTGTCACGATCTTGCTGCGCTTCTTTGTAGGCTGGGAAAGAATATTTACGAGAAATCGCAGTGTCATAAACAGACAAGTCATGAAAACCCAGTGCTATGAAAAGCGTTACCTCACTAGGTGGTGCTACCCGCACTGGATGTGTTCGGCATGGGGTGGGTCATAAAACGAAGACCAACGACCCAACATACTCCAGCTGAACACCGAGGGACTTACTGCAGACAAGATATCTGTCATTGAGAAGCTAGCCTATAAGAAGAAGGCTTTCATCATCGTCCTGCACGAGACCCACTGCACAACTGGAGATAAGCTAGTGATTCCCAACTTTTCACTAGCTGGGTCAGACTTAACAGGAACCATGGCCTTGCCACGTTTGTCCATGAGCGGTTGGAATGGTCACTGGTCTATAGTCTCCAGAACAATCAGAGACTGAGTGGTTGTGCGTAGACGTTAACGTATACAAACCTCCACGCCTGCGATTCACACCAACGGCCATCCCGACGTTCCCAAATCCCAGTCTGTATGTTGGTGACTTCAACTGCCAACATGTCAACTGGGGTTACAACAAAACACCCCTGACGGTGAGAGTTTGGACTCCTGGGCAACATCCAACAACCTTGGTCTGTTATATAACCCAAGGGAATCAGCCAGCTTCTTCTTTCACCGATGGAACATCGGCACCAACCCAGACCGGGCCTTGGCGAGTTTCGGCCAGGACAGCCGACTGCTGGACAGACATGCTCTAGGAAAGTTCCCGCGGCCACAACAGCGGCCTTCCTTTTTAACGCCACCGAAGCTCAAGGTTCCTGCCCACAGCGATCCGGTGAAGCGTTGGAACTTTCGCAAGGCTGATTGGAAGCGCTTCTACCTCCTCACAGGTGAATCCCTTGAGAGATTGCCACCTCCGGACACATTAAATATTGAGAGGGCATACAAGGATTTTTGCGAGAACCTACTTTCTGCGGCCAAACAATGTAACCCACGTGGCCGTCGGAAGAACTATGTGCCATGCTGGGACAAAGAGTGCGAGACCCTCTATCGTTCCTTTACCCGAGCCCCAGCGGGGACTGACTTTGATAGAGCCGCTTCGTCCCTACTTTCCCGGCTCGTGCAGAAGAAGCAGGTGCGATGGGAGGAAGCAGTAAATTCCATCGACTTCTCGCACTCTAGCCGCAAGGCGTGGAGAACCATCAGCAAACTTACTGGCAGGTCTGGACGCTCCTTTCGCCTGTGCCGTATCGGCAAGCTCCATCGCCTAGCAACTCGTGAAGAACGGGGCACACAGGACCGGGGATCGCAAGTCTACCAGGAGCTGTCTGACCTATGGAAGATCCCAACACCTGAGTGTCACAGAATCTCTCAACCCTTTAGGCCGGGGGAGCTTGCTGCTGCCCTCAGACGCCTGAAGCCAGGTAAGTCTCCGAGATTGGACTCCATCTTCCCGGAGTTCATACTCCACGCCAGATCGGCTCTAAAATCTTGGTTTTGCGACTTCCTCAGCTCCTGCATGCGCCCATTCAAAATTCCAAAGATCTGGAGAAGAGCACTGATAGTTGCGATCCGTAAGCTGGAGAAGTCATTGGGAGATCCAATGAGTTATCGTCCCATATCCCTGCTGTATGTCCCCTTTAAAATCCTCGAGAGGCTCATCTACGCTCGTCTCGACCCAATCATCGACCCATTGTTCCCTCGGGAGCAGGCGTGCTTTCGGCACGGGAGGTCGGCCGTAGATCAAGTCACCCTGTTGACACAGGACATCGAGGATAGCTTTTCGTCTAAAAAGAAGGCCGGAGCTGTGTTTGTCGACCTCACAGCAGCCTACGATTCTGTATGGCATCGCGGCCTCACCTGCAAGCTGCTGCAATTGCTGCCTGACAGACACATGGTTCGTATGATCATAGAGATGGTTGGCAATCGCAGCTTCACCCCCAAAACCGGAAACAGCAAAAGAAGCAGGTTACGACGCCTCAAGAACGGCGTCTCACAGGGATCTGCCCTGGCGCCCCTTCTCTTCAACACCTACATCTCTGACCTGCCAACCACTGTCTCCAGAAAGTATGCATACGCTGACGACCTAGCAATCATGCATGCTGATGGAGATTGGCTGGTAGTGGAAGAGGGATGAGCAAGGACATGGCAACACTAGGTGACTACCTCCAGACTTGGAAGCTAAAGCTCGGCACTACAAAAATGGTGTCGTAAGTCTTCCATCTCAACATCAAGGAATCTAAACGTGAGCTCAAAGTCAACTTCAACAACGAAGCCCTGCCCTTCTGCTCCGAGCTCAAATACCTCGGAGTAACGTTGGACAGGTCGCTCACATAACGCCGACACCTTGAGTCACTTTGCAAGAAGCTGACATCACGCGTCGCGCTCCTGAGGCGGCTTGCTGGCTCCGTCTGGGGTGCTGGAGCAACAACTCTGCGAATAGCCACCCTAGCCCTGGTGCACTAAGCCGCGGAGTACTGCGCGCCTGTTTGGTGCCGCAGTGCTCATACCCGCCTCATCGACCCCGCCATCAACGACGCCTTGCGAATTGTGAGTGGATGCCTGCGCCCTACACCAGCGGACAACCATCCAACCCTCGCAGGCATCCAACCTGCTGAGCTTCGTCCAATTGGAGACACACTAACTCTAGCACGCCGTGCCATGGAGCCTGGACATCTGCTCCACTCAGCGATCACCCGCCCATTGAGTGCAAACGCACGGCGCCTAAAATCGAGACACCCATTTGTACCCGCCGCACAACATCTCATCAGTTTATCTGACAACACCAACTTACGTGAAGCGCAATGGGCGGATCACCAATCGAATGCGGAGTGGACGGACAGCCCCACAAGACCCTGCATTTTCATCCCTGACACCGGCACCCACCCACCCGGAATGACCCTCCCTAGAAAAGCCTGGGTCCGGCTTAACTGCCTCCGCACCAGGGTCAGACTTTTCCGCTCCTGCTTGTACAAATGGGGTATAGCCTCCTCTGCGGCCGGTGAGTGTGGCGCAAAAGTACAAACCATCGACCATGTTGTCCTGCAATGTCCATAATCCATCGACCTCCCCATGGACTGCATGGCCTGGCGGTTCTGGACGATGAGACAATTGAATGGCTGGTCAACACCTGCCCCGAAATCTACTGCGGCCAAGCAGTGGTTTAAACAACTCGCTCGAAAGAAGAAGAACTAGGTGGTGGAAAGTTTTATGCGGTGATGACGTCAAGTCAGCGATCAGTCATGTCGTCATTAATTGCATACGCTGTGTAATCTTTAACAGTTGTTGAATCAGATCGGACCAAAGGTAAGAAGCAGGTAAGAAACGTAGCAAAATTATCAACATCAAGCAACGAGTTCACCTATTTACAGCAGTTTCTCATTAAAGTGGTAAGAAAACCTCAATGAGTGTTTATTTTCAAGACCTACTTGTTTTCTCCTAAATAACAACACCAGCGGTTTTTGCAAATATCGATAAAAGGAACTCTCGAAGACCACCGACATTTTCCATCATTATGCTGAAACATTTTTCACGATTTTCCAGAAACATCTGGATACAATCCAAAGCTACTGACAGAAATCTTAATGGTTGAAAACTTGCAACGCGCAAAAACATTACGGATCGGTTTTACACTCGATATCATCCAACCGATCATACTGTAGAAAAATAAGTATTCTATTATTTGGAGCAGGTAACATGTGCATATAATTTTTAGAAGAAACATTCGATTTTGGGAATTATAACGACAAAAGTAAAATTATGTTTTACGTTCGTAATTAATCCTGACTGTTGCAAAGAACAAAAGCTGCTCTTACATAAGAACAAGTGTGCGTTTTGTCCTAAGTTTCGTGTATTTTTTGTTGCTATAAGTGCAAAAAAACCTGCGACCTCGCCTTCTAGTAAACAACAAAAATTGGCATATGGCACCAACGTTCGCGTAGCACTTGAACTGCTATAACGTACAGATTCCAGAGAAATCAGACACTGGCAATGGTCCAAGCATGATTTTAGTAGTGAGAGTAATTGCGATGTCTCTGCGCTATTAAACCTTGCTCACGCCACGACCGGGTCAATGCAAGGTTGTGTTTGCAGTTTGTTCGGCATTTAAACTCAAACTTTGTCTCTTCGCAGTCGAAAATAGCTGCGCATAGCAGTGTGCTTCAACGTCTCAAAATGCCCTCAGGCTTCAATGTCGATGTTCTTATGTCCACTATCAGAATACATACAGCACGATACACATGAAGATCCGCAAGTTTGTTGAAACGCGTGACGTTTGACCAGGACCATGTACATTTCACTGCATAAAATTCCATTCACTAAAAAAAGTACATTTAACTACAAAAAAGTACATTTAGCTACAAAAACATAAATGTTACTACAAAAAAGTACGTTTTTACTACGAAGAAGTACATTTCACTGTAAAATGCAAGTAGTCTTCTGAAGCAAATGTTTGTTGCAATTTTCACAACAGGCTGAGGTTGCTTATCGCACCTGAAGCCTTTGCAAACGTTATGAGGCGTATAGGCTGCTTTGATATCTACTAAGCTTCCCACTGGTTTTTAAGGACCGCAAACTTCCCGAGCGATAGAGCTAGAGAGCTGTTCAAACCCAGCTCTCTTGCCAATTACCAATTACGGTTATCATACACTCGTCAGCAGGGGTGGTAATTATCAATTACCACCCCTGCTGACGACTGTATGATAAGCATATTTTTCAAAGGAAGAAAATAATTGTCTGTAAACAAATGCCTTGCCGTGTCGGAAAATCAGTCACTGCGGTGAGGGTATACATCTGAGCATAAAGGTACGTGAATCCCCGAAGTAGCGTAGTAGGTATTACGTCCACCCCGTAAAGCGCTGGAAGATCTAAAGGAAGGAGAAAGTATCCTAGATTCGATTTTAAAAATTCAGGCGCTTTTGGGTTTGAACCTTTTTTCGTGTGATGTCACGACTGGGAATCAAGGGATTTTTGGATGACGTCAGCAGGGCCTGAGAAAAATGTTCTAGTGTCAGTTTACGCGTTTTTTATTGAAAAAAAACTAGATGAAAATCCGCAACTTTACAGCCCTTGATTGGCCTTTTAGCATTAGTGGTTGGCAAATTATCGACAAAAGTGATAATTTATTAAGTAATCCTCTAATGAATCCCTTAGGGCAGGTTTTTTTTAAGGCGTGTTAGGGAACAGATTCGGGTCCCTAGAATTTCAAATCGGGTCCCTAGAATCAGAGAAAATTATCATCGAGTCCCTAAAATCAGAGCAAATCTGGTTCCTAGAATCAGATAATTCGGATCTCTAAAGATCCATACCGGGCACCTAACATTTTCCTTAAAAAATATCCTGCCTTAAGGTATTAGCTAATTAATTTGTGTGTTTTGACCATAACTTGTCAACCACAAACGCTACAAGGCCATTCAAGGGCACTCAAGATGTGGATTTTCGCCTAGTTTCTTTAAAGACAAACAAAGAAATTGACCCTTGAACTTTTTTCTCAGGCCCCGACGACGTCATGCGAAAAACCCTTGATGACAAAAATTACGCAATTATTTTCAATTAATTCAGTCCAAATCCGGTCCTGATCCCGAATTTATTAAATGTTTCACAGTCCGGATCCGATCCAAAATCAACAAAATTCGTCATAGTCAGGATCCAGTGGAATTCAAGTTCAGTCCAATGCTCATCTCTGGCCTACACAGAACAAATGTTCTTTTTCGTAAAGTGCTGCCTTCCAGTTTTGTCTCTTTACTTACCCTGGGGTTTGGACTGTCAACTGTTGGTAGGGTGATACTTATTTACTGCATAAACCAACTTCTTTGTTGTGAACACCAGAAAATTGAATGGGTTGAAGCCGTGAAAAGGATGCACGGCGATCAAAACCAATGCCAGTTTAAAGTCTGTAGCAACATTGTGAGAAGTTGCATTCAAGGTCACAGTGCTTTCTTTGACTGGTGAGACACAAACCGCAGTGCTTTTCACATAATCAAAATTGTTGAAGGTGATGAGGAAACTATTTGCGTTCGTGCAGAATAAATCAACAGTTTTATTCTTGCAAACTCTCCAAAGTGTGTTTACGCGCCCCGGATGTTGCTTACTACAAACACCGCACGTGCTTCTCGTCATTGTTACGAATGGCTGACCAACAAACAGAACTAAAAACATCGGTGTTCAATCCGGTTTGGATGTATCGACTTTCGCAGGTCGCGATCGGCCCACTCGGAAATTATCGGTGACTTGATGTTCGAAGAGCGCGATTGAAAGCATCCTCAATGTTCTCAATACTAAAGCCTTGATAGTGCACATGAGGTGTTCCCCCTAACGCAAATACAACAGAACTAATTGGTTTTACACGTTCTTTCGATTTCATGTTTAGAAATGTTTTGCAAAACGCTATTCTGCTAAAAATTTCATATTTTTGTACAGATTAAAAAGAAAATTGTACATCTATGATTTCCGACCCAAGTCTAAAAGAAGTAAACAAAAACGTTGGTCGAATCCCTTTTTTCAATTGAAACGCACGTTGGACAATGACTTACTGCCATGAGTAACCAGTTGCAAAGTGTCTTAATGTTTCATTTCTGAATTTTATGAAACTATCGGAAATTTCTAGACTTGGCAATGGGCCAGGGGGCAGAAATGTCAAAAATATTGTTAATCGTATTTTTTAAACTTTTTGGCGTTGAGAGAATCTCACAAAATTTGAAGTCATCGATGCATTAGAGAAAATGCTTCGACTGGTAACTTAATTTGGACCTGGTAATAGCTTCGTCTGTTTGACTGTCGTAGTGCGACAGGATTGCAAAAACTAGTCTTACCGGTAACTCATTAAGCTTGTTTTTACAAGATGAGATATACCATCAACCCAACCAGGTAAATCGCATAGTTTCGTCACAGCGGCAATTATAGTAGCATTGGTTGCTACAAGACTTTTCGTGCCAGAAACAAAATTATACAATAGAGCAGTGATTCTCAACTCCGGCTTTCAGAACTGCATGCGGCTCTCAAACATCCTCCTTGCGGCCATTGGCAATGCAGTGAAAATAATCATTATTTTTAGTATATAACTATTATTTTTTGCATAGGTGTAGGAGTAGGCAAATTTTTTGGGGGGCGTAGGAATTTTCCCGGATTCTCCCAAACGTGCCCGAAAAATACTTCAAATTAAGTTACTTAAGTGACCTCCAAAAAAAGCTGTTAATTCGGACGCCATGTGATCTCTAAAAAAAGCTCTTCATGTCAATTCCGGTGCCATGATTTTCAAATCAAGCATGTTGGGCGTATTTTTGCTCAGAGTTTCAGGTAGTTTTAAAAGGTCCTCATTTTGCCCGGAATTAATGGTATTTTGCCCGGATTTTCACTAAATCAGAACTTTTGAGGGTGCGGTTCACCTCCTTCACCCCCACCTACTACACCAGTGATTTTTTGGTAACATCGTCCAAATGGCGAGAAAAACATGTTTTCATGCAGCTTACTATACTTGTTTCAACAGTGGCAACATCACGCCACGTAACAATGGTAACTGTTCATTCTTCCTAGAAATACTGTTATAGTACGAGAGGTTATTTCAAGTCATTGAACTGTGCTATTTTTCTCATTTTATTTTCAACAACCGATCATAGAGTCCATGTTGAGTAAAGTGCAGTTTTTTTTATCACAACCTGTTGTGATAAACATTCGCACTCTGTATGATTAAATCGCATTGTCAACGAAAAGTTCATTGTACCTCTGCAATGTGAAAGAAAGCTCGCACTCTTATGCAAGAAAACCGAACTTTTCAAAGTGATTGGGAGGAGAAATATTTTCAGGTCGAAAAAGATGGCAACGCACGTTGTCATCTGTGTCCTAAGGTGGTATGCACTGTGAAATCGTTTGATGTTGAGAGGCACTACAAAACTCACTCTGCCGAGACTAATTGCTACAAAGGAGATTCAAGAAAAGGAAGTTGGGTTTTATAAAGTCAGCACGTATAAAGCAAACGAATATGTTCAAACTTGGTAATGAATCTGAAGAAATAACTACGGCATCATAGAGCTCAGGAATAGCCGTCTTCTGGTTTGCCACATGAAACCGTATTCGGAGGCCGAAATTATAAAGCAGGCTATTGTTACGCAAACTGAAGAATGCTGTACCTCTAGCATTCAACTTTAAGGTAAGAAATTGCAGCTTAGCAATGACACTAGGCAAGTAATTCGACGAGTTGAGTGCATGTCAAATGACGTACACGACCAGATTCTTATAAATAAGCCGAGGGATTTTGTTTGCTACTCCATCGCACTTAACAGCAGAAAAGACATTACTGGTACAGAGCAATTAGCTGTGCTTATCAATGGAGTTATGCCAGACTTTAAGATTTGCGAGGGATTTCTCACTTTGTGCTCCTTTCATGGTTCAACAAAATGGATAGATATGTTTCGTGTATTTCGTGGCTACTCTTCTGAGAGTACATTTGGATCCGTTAGCTGTTTTCAGTGGAAACGGATGGGTGTCCTTTCATGATCGGGAAGAGTCAGGTCTTCAAGGACTTAACACAGCGTTTCTTGACCTTTTTTTCCTCAGCACCCCTTTTGGTCACGCCTAAGCAGTCCAGCACCCCCTACCATTGGCTAACACCTGATTACTATAAGGATAAAGTCAAGACAAGCACAGTAGATCTTGATCATATGCTTGGTTCATTCTCCAAAACAAAAACAGCAATTATGGCAGTAGCATTGACAAAATCAATAAGAAAATAAAGGAAATCTCATGGACAAGCCTTTGACCGCCACATATGTGACCTTCCCCAGCACCCCCTGAAATTGATTTCAGCATCCCTTGGGGGTGCTAGCACCCTAGGCTAAGAAACCCTGACTTAACAAATGGCGTGAAGAAGATCATCTTGCCCCCGTGTTATGGCACCACTGCATTTGGCACCAGGAAAGTTAGGGTTATCATATCTGAAAAGGCAAAATTCCTAACAGTCTCAATGGCTGCTTCTCACGACAACAAACAAGCGCTATACGACATTTTTCAGTATGTTCTTACAACTACCAATCCACCGCAAAACAACAAAAACAGAAGTTCTCATCTTCATAGCACATGCACATTGTTTCAAAGTTAAAGATAATTTACTAACTGTCAAAATTCCGGACAACACAGCTTTTAAAAAATTATTTTCGGACACAAATGTTAACACCGAAATTCCGGACATGTCCGGGAAATTCCGGACTTATGGCTGCCCTAAGAAAAGTATCATATCTACGTGTCTGAAGGTGTCTAATGTGACATAAACTGTTACATCGACAGTAAACTGGATTCGTGCAAATGCGCTTCAACTTTAACCATGGTAAATTTAAGCAGTTTCTGGCAGATATTGATGCTGACTATTGAGACGGGGTCATGTTCACTACAGTACGATGGCCAATCCGTGAAAACTGTCGCAGAAGATTTTATGTGTTGCTCCCGGAGGTCAAGACCTTTGTCGGAGAAAATAAATCTATTCCGAACCTGAGCAACGAAGAATGGATTGCAGATTTAACATTTATGGTTGATGTCACTGCAGACCATTCGCTACTGAACGGCTTCCTACAAGGAAATAACAAGTTCTACAATCACGATTTATGCAGCGCAGTGTCGGCCTCTATTACAAAGCTTTGTCTTCGAAAGACGTAGCTTGTGCGTTGTATTACGACACATTTTCCAACACTTTCAAGTTTCAAAGGACAAGTCAACGGATCATTCTAAAAGTGCAGTAGGCTGAAAAGTGATTTGATTGATGAATTTAAACGTCACATTAATTAATTTTTGTTGTTTGGCCATAACTTGCCAGCCACTTTAACGCTAGATGGCCAATCAAGGCCTCTAAAAATGCGGATTTTTGCCTATAGCTTGTTTAAAAGAAAAAGCGGGTAAAGTGCCACTTGAACGTTTTCTCAGGGCCTGGTGACGTCATCAAAATCACCTGAACCCCAGTCGTGGCGTCACACCAAAAAAGTTCAAACCCAAAAGTGCCCAGATTTTTTAATTGAAACTAGAAGACTTTCCGCATCTTCAGAAGGTTTCAGCAGCTCTCTAGCTCTATCGGTTGGCAAGTTATGGATAGACAAAGTCCGAGCCGCTATATTGGTTTTGCGGTCTGTAAAGGGTTTGGATTGAATTCCTTCCTGTCCGTGATGAAAATATTTGCAAAGCCTACGGCAATAGACGCGTCCACCGCTCCTGATATTTTCAAAGTGAGCTGCTAAACGTGCAGTCAGATGTGGAGCTGGCCCAAGCGTTCCGAAGTGATCGTCTGCTACTCTACTTGATGTTTGAAGTGGAGTTCCAGAAGTAAAGTGTCTTAACTTGATAACCAATGCATTGAAGATTGTTGCTGCATTTGGTCCGATGTACGTGTGTGAAATGCTTTTCAGCAAAATGTTCAGAATCAAAACCAAACATCACAACCGATTGTCTAACAATCACCTTAGCGAATTTTCACGTACTGCATTTTCCGCATTCAGCCCCAGGTTTTGGAAAACTTATTAAAAGTAGAATCGAAAATCAAGCTTCACATTAAACTGCTCTGTTTGTTTTTGGGTTTTGACGTTGCTGTTTTTGATAAATTGTGTGTAGCATTTGTTATGTGGCTCTCTAAAAACTTTAGATTTTAAATTCGCCTCGCACGCTCAAAAAGGTTGACAACCACTGCAATAGACTCCACGAACTGTTTTTGTTTTTGTTACAAGTTGTTCATCACTCATCAACTAAGAAACGCTAATGAACTGTTTGCTAAATCACCAACACAATAAAAAAGGCTAAACCTTGTTTTGTTTAAGCTGCTGTGTATGAGTTAACAACCACTTTTATGGCGAAGTCGAATACTGGTTCACTGTTGTTGGAGCAGGCCCACGTGTAAGCCAAAGGGTAAACATTTTTCAGGGAGAAAGAAGCCGTTTACCCTAAAAAATGACCATTTCGTATCCTTTCTGACGCCATTTGTGTTTTGTACTATCGCATGTGGGTAAGTAACAAACTTGGTTCATTGCCTAAAAATTGCCTAAATATTTCTTAATTTGTTCACAAATCAAAGGTGAAGACAAAAAATCACCGCTTTTTGTATACCTAAAAACTTGGTCTTTTCGCTAGAACAGGTGGGTAAGCACTCCCATTGGTCATTCCTTCAATTTTCTACGGATCATTGTTAAACGTTTCAAAAGATAAGTAAAATCCTGTATCATTTTCATTTTGTACATCATCTGACACAACCTTGAACGCCCATATTTTCTATTTTACTTTGAAAAACCGAATCGTCATCAACTTCTAGTTTCATTCTTTCTTGTCCTGAAAGATATACCGCCACTTCACTGGCTTTTCTCACTTGTATGATGTTCACCGCGCTAAGGGAGCAGCGATGCTCTGCGATTCTCCATCTCGCACACCTGTGACCGTACGAGTTACTCATGCTTTGCTTGGTCTCTGTCCTCCAGTAAGTTTACATATGTTGAAGGTTGATGGCAGTGGGATTTTAACGCGAAAGAAGCAAAGCGTAAGCTACCTAGTTTAAATGAAAAAATTAAAGCATCTTTAGATTCGTTAACATCGTTAGCTTTGAGTTCTTTGGCTTACTCGTGTGTCACGCGGTACACGTTGTGGAAAGGTTAGGAAAGATTGTGGGTGATCATCCTCATACAAACGAAAGGATACAGGAAATATTGCACTAACTGTCGTGGTACCTTTCTTCTTAAACTCTAAAGTGTATGCCAAGTGTCTTGAAAAAAGATGCCTCAAGATAACTGAACCAAAGCTGAATGATACCCAGTGCGGTTCAGAAGTTTGTCCCGGTGTTGGCTTCCTACAAGAATGTATGCTGTCGCCACTCCTCTTCATAAGCGATATCCAGTAAATTGGATAGACAGACCGATCGGAGCCTACCAAGGTGTCACAGTTGGAATCTACAGACCATTTGCTTTTTGTTGTTGATTTGTTACTGCTAGCAGCCTCTGAACAGGGTCTTCAAACTACACTTGCTTGTTTTCCTGCTGCGCGCGACCAAGCGGGAGTAAAAACTAGCACTGCATAAGAGACACTGCGTCTCTCCAGAAAACCGACCTAGTGCACGTTGCAAGTGAGCGGCAATACCTTGCAGCAGGTGGATAAGTTCAAGTACCTAGGGGTGGTATTCACGAGTGACGGAAGGCAGAATAGGGAGATTATGCATGGATTGTTAACCGTGCTCAGGTAACCTCTAAACACAAACACCGTTATTGTCCTTGCCCAGAATGGGCAGTTTTTGTTTATTCGCTTATACTGGACTAACTGAAAGGTTTAGACGCGCGCGGGGTTTTTGCACAAGTTACCAAGTCTTCTCAAGCTCATCTGATCAGAAAAAAGCAACGTTTTGATTTTGGAAAAATTTTTATGTGGAAAATAACGAAACTAATTTCCAAACAAATATGTGAGAAGTGCTCTTAGCAAATGAACGAAAAAGTGAGGAAAAATCCAAAAATTCCGCCAATCGACGTCATTGGTGGTCGGTTTAAGGTTTAAATCGAACCTAACTTCAAGCTTGTGGTTCTATCTGCAATAAAAGTAAATTAGGTTGAGACATGAAATTTTTCTAGTTTCATCACAATTTTCAACCACATTAATCAACCTTGCCCAAAATGGGCAAGTTTTTTAAGAAAATCATAAAACTTTCTATTTTTCTTTCTAGTGAACTTTCCATTGAAAAATTTAGTTTATTTGAAAAGGTTTGACGGATTTTGACTTTTGCTTGCGTAGGACTAGATTGAAGACCGGGGCACAGATTGATTGAGAAAGCATTTCAAGTAATACTACTTTATTTCTCTGTCCTTGTTCAAGGTTCACTTTCCTGTACCAGAAGCACTTGATTCTGCTAATCAGCATTATCATCGGATAAATCTGTTACATTCAACTACTTCAATTGTAGCATATATTATTTCAGGCACATATTGCTATGTTTAAAAGCAGCTTGTTTCATTAAAAACAAATGCCAAAAAGATACTGCACAAATGAAACCGACCACAATGAAGCTTCTGCTCTTTAACCCTTTAATTACCACACATGCCCAATTTGGGCAAGAACACGGTCGGCCATAATTCGGCAGCCAATAGAGCTAGAGAGCTGTTCAAACCCTGTAAAAATGTGGAAAGCCTTGCTGTTTCTATTTTTTAAATTGGGAATTTTTGGGTTTGAACTATTTTGAATGGGACGACACAACTGGGACAGGTCAAGGGTTTTTCGCATGACGTCGTCGGGGCCTGAGAAAAAAGTTCAAGGGTCAATTTCTTTGTTTGTCTTTAAAGAAACTAGGCGAAAATCCACATCTTG